>JAEAMF010000941.1_pt1 | contig 26107 bp, 23 predicted proteins | sample 8958721 | NCBI WGS metagenome assembly JAEAMF01 (sample SAMN16933255, study PRJNA681124) | bioreactor sludge metagenome | isolation source: anaerobic bioreactor treating anionic surfactant - SDBS | place: India: Bengaluru | collected 2019-02-28 | reverse complement strand
GGGCCACACTTAGGGAGTATTTGAACAAATTAAAATTCACGCATCTTCTAATCCGGGAGGGCCTGTTTCTTAAATATCTGAAGGATAATTTTTCAGAAGACAGGGTTGCCGAATTTTTGCGGCAGATGGCTTCCTGCACCACTTTGCTCTATCGAGCCAACGGCTATGGGGTATATCAGATTCTTCCATAGCCCCGGGAAAAAGATGGTTTTCCCGCCTCGTCACCGCAATCGTTTTGTGATATAGCTCCGATAAATCTCGGGAGGGCAGACCATGTACGAAGTCACGATCCGGAAATCCTTCTCCGCCGCCCATCTTCTCAAGGAGATCGGCGGCAAGTGCGAAGAGCTTCACGGTCATAATTTCATCGTCGAAGTTTCGGCCGCATCGGAAACCCTCGACGAGGAAGGCCTGCTGATCGATTTCCGTCTGCTGAAGCGCTGGACGGACGATGTCCTTGAGGGGCTCGACCACAAATATCTGAATGAGCTCGAATGCTTCAAAGGAACCAATCCCTCATCCGAACGGATCGCGCGATTCCTTTTCGAGCGAATCGATGAAAAGGCGGGGCCGGCAAAGGTCCCTCTGACCCGCGTGACCGTCTGGGAATCGGAGAACGCACGCGTTTCCTACAGCCGATGATCGACATCCAGAACCAGAAGGACGAGAGGAATATCGATATCCAGCGCGTGGGCGTCAAGGGGCTCAAGTACCCGATTGTTGTGCTGGACCGCGCCCACGGGACGCAACCGGTCAATGCCACGATCAACATGTATGTGAGCCTGCTGCGAAACTTCAAGGGGACGCACATGAGCCGGTTTGTTGAAGTCCTGAACGAAATCCGTGAGCAGGTGAACATCCAGACCTTCCACAGCATCCTGGAGAAGATCCGGAAAAAACTGCATGCCGAATCGGCCCATATCGAAATCGAATTTCCGTATTTCATCGAAAAGTCGGCGCCCCGCTCCGGGGCGAAAAGCCTGATGGAGTACCGGTGCCGGTTTCTGGGAACGAGCGACAAGAACGGGATGGATTTCATCGTGGGGACGGAGGTCCCGGTCACGACGGTCTGTCCCTGTTCCAAGGAAATCAGCCGGTCCGGCGCGCACAACCAGCGGAGCATCGTCACCGTGATGGTCCGTTTCCGCAAGTTCTTCTGGATCGAGGATGTGATCCGCTTGATCGAGGAATCGGCCAGCGGCGAGGTCTATTCGCTTCTGAAGCGCGTCGACGAGAAATACGTCACGGAGAGGAGCTACGACAACCCGATGTTCGTGGAGGATGTCGTCCGGAATGTGGCGGGGCGGCTTGCCGGCGAGAGCAACTTCACCTGGTACCGGGTGGAGGCGGAAAATTTCGAAAGCATCCACAACCACAGCGCTTACGCCTGCGTAGAGAAGGAGTAGCGATGAAAAAAGACAGGGCCGGCCATTTTTTCAATCTGTACCGTCACGGATTCGTCCGGGTGGCCGTCTGCACCCCGGAAGTCCGGGTGGCGGATGTCGAATTCAACGCGGATGAAACCATCCGCCTGGCCCGGGAGGCCGCCGGGAACAAGGCCGTTTTCGCCCTCTTTCCGGAGCTGGGAATCTCGGCCTATTCCAACGACGATCTCTTCCAGCAGGAGGCGCTTCTGCAGGGGGTCGTCGGCGCGATCGAGCGGATTGCCCGCGAAACGGCGGCGCTGAACCTGATCCTCGTGGTCGGCGCGCCCTTCCGGTGCGACTCCCGCCTGTTCAACTGCGCCATTGTCCTTTGTCGGGGCAGGATCGCCGGAATCGCCGTGAAGTCCTGCCTGCCCAATTACCGGGAGTTCTACGAGAGTCGCCAGTTCAGCCCCGCGGAGGAGGCGCTGTCCAAAACGGTGAATCTTTGCGGCCGGCAAGACATCCCTTTCGGCGCCGATCTGCTATTCGACGTCGCCGACATCCCGAACTTTTGTTTCTTCCTGGAAATCTGCGAGGACGTCTGGGTGCCGATCCCTCCCTCCTCGTTCGCGGCGATGGCCGGGGCAACCGTGATCGGGAATCTTTCCGCCTCCAACGTGACGATCGGGAAGTCGGAATACCGGCTGGGCCTGACCGCGAACCAGTCCGCCCGCTGCATCGCCGCCTATCTGTATGCCGCCGCCGGTCCGGGGGAATCCACGACGGACCTGGCCTGGGACGGCCATGCCATGATCTTTGAAAACGGAAACCTGCTGGCGGAATCGGAGCGTTTTTCCGAAAAATCCCGGATCATCTTCGCCGATCTCGACCTGGACCGTCTTGCCCAGGACCGGATGCGCCAGACCACCTTCGCCCGCAATGCCTTTACGCACCGCGAATCGCTCCTCCGGTTCCGCCGGATCGGCCTGAATCTGGATGCGATCGGGGGGCGGCTCCTGCTCCGGCGCGACGTGCCCCGTTTTCCCTATATCCCGTCGGACCCAACCCATAGGGACCAGCGATGCTACGAGGCCTACCACATCCAGGTTCACGGATTGGCGCAACGTCTGAAGTCATCGGGAATCGAAAAGGTCGTGGTCGGCGTCTCCGGCGGGCTCGATTCCACGCATGCGCTGATCGTCGCCGCCCGAACGATGGACCGGCTGAAACTTCCCAGAAGGCATGTGCTGGCCTATACGATGCCGGGTTTCGCCACATCGGACAAGACCCGCCGCAATGCGCTTGCCCTGATGAAGGCGCTCGGCGTCGAGTCCAATGAAATCGACATCCGGCCGAGCTGCACCCGGATGCTCAAGAACATCGGCCACCCGTGCGCGAAGGGAGACACGGTTTACGACATCACTTTTGAAAACATCCAGGCCGGAGAGCGGACGTCCCATCTGTTCAGAATCGCCAACCTGCGAAACGCGATCGTCCTCGGCACGGGCGACTTGAGCGAGCTCGCCCTGGGCTGGTGCACCTACGGCGTGGGGGACCACATGTCCCACTACAATGTGAACGCCAGCGTCCCCAAAACCCTGATTCAGCACCTGATCCGCTGGGTCGTTCGAACCGGGCAATTCTCGCCCCGGGCCTCAGAAATCCTGCTCGACATTCTGGAGACGGAAATCAGCCCTGAACTGATCCCCGGCAAGAAAGACATCCAGCCTTCCCAGCGGACGGAGTCGATCGTCGGCCCGTTCGAACTCCAGGATTTCAACCTTTTCTACACGCTCCGCTACGGCTACCTGCCGACGAAAATCGCTTTCATGGCATACTGCGCCTGGCGGGACAAGACAGGCGGGGCCTGGCCGGACATCCCGGAGGCCAAGAGAAACGCCTATACGATCGGAGAGATCCGGCACTGGCTGGAGGTATACCTCTACCGGTTCTTCCAGATCAGCCAGTTCAAGCGCACCTGCGTTCCCAACGGCCCCAAGGTCGGCTCGGGCGGGTCCCTCTCACCCCGGGGCGATTACCGCGCGCCGAGCGACAGCGAAGCGGCCGTCTGGCTGAACGATGCGAAAAATATTCCGAAAAGGGATGGGAAATGAAACGGCAACAATACAGGGATTTTGACGCGACGGAGCTGTTCTGTCCCAAATGCCGGCGCGCGGTTCCGGTTCGGAAACGTCTGCTGCTGGTCCTTTCGAACGGGGACAAATACGACTATACCTGCACCTTCTGCGGCACCTCCGTGGGCGACAAGCTGGTGACGGAACGGGACAACCTCCGCGTTCTGATCAAATGAAAAAGGGCGGCGCGACGCCGCCCTCCCGTTTTTTGAACTTCCTAATCCTGCTGCAGCTCCGGGATTCCCTCATAGAAGGTCAACGCCTCCGGATTCTTGAGGGCGTCTCTGTTCTGCACGGCCTGGCCTTCGATCACCTTCTTGACGGAAAGCTCGACCTTCTTCATGTTCAGGGTATACGGAATGTCCGGAACGGCGATGATCTTGGCCGGAACATGACGCGGTGATGCGTTCACGCGGATCGTTTTGCGGATCCGGTCCCGGATCTCGTCGGTCAGCTCCTTGTCCGGCGCCATCTTGACGAAGAGAATCACGCGCACGTCGTTCTTCCAGTTTTGGCCGACAACGATGCTGTCGGCGATTTCCGGCAGGTTCTCGACCTGGCGGTAGATCTCGGCGGTCCCGATCCGAACGCCGCCGGGATTCAGCGTGGCGTCCGACCTTCCGTAGATGACAACCCCGCCGTGGTCGTTGATCAGGACATAATCCCCGTGCCGCCAGACATTCGGATAGACATCGAAATAGGCGGCCCGGTATTTCTTGTGTCCCGGATCGTCCCAGAAGTAGATGGGCATCGAGGGAGACGGCGCCGTGCAGACCAGCTCGCCCTGCTGGTTGAGCACCGGTTTCCCGTTCTCGTCGAAGGCCTCGACCTTCATCCCGAGGCCGCGGCACTGCAGTTCCCCGGAATAGACCGGCCCCATCGGATTTCCGAGCGCAAAGCAGCCGTTGATGTCCGAACCGCCGGAGATGGAGGCGAGCTGAAGGTCGCTTTTCACTTCGCGATAGATGAACTCGAATCCTTCCTCGGAGAGGGGCGAACCGGTCGAGAGCAAGGCTTTAAGGGCGGAAAGGTCGTACTCCTTGCCCGGCCGAACCCCCTCGTTCATGAGCGCGGAAATGTATCCGGCGCTGGTTCCGAATATCGTGATTCCCTCATCCTGGGCTGCGCGCCACAGCGCGCCCGGGTGAGGGTGAAAAGGGTTGCCGTCGAACAGGAACAGCTTTGCGCCGAGGGAGAGCGAACTGACGAGCCAGTTCCACATCATCCAGCCGCAGGTCGTGAAATAGAAGATCGTATCCTCGCGGGAGAGGTTGGTATGAAGCATGAGCTCCTTCATGTGATGGATCAGGATGCCGCCGGCGCTCTGAACCATGCACTTGGGGAGACCCGTGGTCCCCGAGGTGAACATGATATAGAGCGGATGCTCGAAGGGAAGCTGCTCGAACTGGATCTTCAAACCGCTCTCCTTCGCCAGAAACTCCCCGTAATGAACGGCCTTGGGAATGGCGCTGATGTCGGGCTCGTTTTCGGTGTAGGGAACGACAATGACTTTCTCGATCGACGGAAGATCCTTCAGGATTTCGGCCACGCGGGAAATGGAATCGAGGCTCTTGCCCTTGAAGAAGTAGCCGTTGGCCGTAAAAAGGACCTTCGGCTTGATCTGTCCGAAGCGATCCAGGACCCCCTTGATCCCGAAATCGGGGGAGCAGGAGGACCAAACCGCCCCGATGCTGGTCGCCGCCAGCATTGCCGTTACGGCCTCGGGCATGTTCGGCAGAAAACCGGCGACACGATCGCCCGGGCCGACGCCGCATGCTTTGAGGCTCTTCGCCAATCTCGCGACCCGGTCGTAGAGTTCGGCATAGGTGATCCGGATGGACGGACGATCCTCGCCCTTGAAGATCAGGGCCACGGAATTGTCCCGGAAGCGCAGAAGGTTTTCCGCAAAGTTCAGACGCGCGCCGGGAAACCATTTGGCGCCGGGCATTTTTTTTATGTCGTCGACCACCCGATCATAATGGCGTGATGCGATGATCCCGACAAAATCCCAGACGGCGGCCCAGAATTCAGGGATCTGATTCACGGACCAGGCATAGAGTTGCTCGTAATCCGTGAAGGCCTGCCCCTCCCTCTCGTTGACAAACGTCATGAAGCGGTACATGTTGCTGTTCTTGACGCGTTCCTCCGAAGGACTCCACAACAGCTTCCCCATCTTTTGCCTCCTTGGTTATAGAATTCTGCCCCGGCTCTTTATGTTGCTGCAGTTCATAATTTACGGGGCGCCATCCATGAGACACCCCGATGGATGCAGATGAACGTGGAAACCGTTACTTGAAGGACTTTTTCTTTTGCAGGGCCTCTTGAAGTTTTGCGGCAAGGGCGCCCATCCCTCCCGCCGCGGCCTCGTCCGAATAGACGACGGTCCGCTCGATGGAAGCCGGTCTTCCCCCAAGATAATCCCCGAGAAGTTCCCGGCTGTGCACATCCTCGTGGCAGTATGCGCAGAGGTTCTCCCAGTTGCTCCCATCCGGTGGGTTGTTGTGATGATTGCCGTCCTTGTGATGGACCGTCAGCAGATGTCGGTGCGAGGAATCAAACTCGCGGCCGCAGCGCCCGCAGACCAACCCGTGCAGGGCCAGGGACTTCTCCCGGTACTCCTCGCCTCCGACCGACTGAGACATCTTGATCTCCCGGACCACCTCTTCGGCGGATCGAGCGTCCCCCGGTTTGCTCCGGGTTCTCTGAACCTGTACCCTTCCCCCTCTCTTTCCGTAGGTTACACCGGCCATGCCGCCTTTTCCATGCAATAAAGAATGAAGCAACCGCCCCTTTCGGGTCACCGCTGCAGTTCTTTTGTAGTTTGCTTCGGGACGGCACGCGGACCGGCCAGGGTGTGGACGAAAGCGCTGACCCCCCGGGCCACCGACAGCAAGGTGGTCACCTTTCGTACGAACGGGAAACCCACACGTCGCCGAATCACCTCTTCCAGCCCGACAAAAATACCCACAGCGCCCTGAATTTTGGTCAACGTCGAAGAAAGCTCGGCAACCTGCCGCTGGACATTGACCGTCGTCCGGTTGACGTTTGTCGTGATTTCCGCAAGATTCCGGATGATCGGAGGGAGGCCCTCATTGAGGATATGCAACGTCTCGTCCATTTTCTTCACCGCCCGCCACAACTGCAGCAGGACGGGAATGCAAAATCCGATGAACAACAGAAAGGCGATACTCACGATGATCAGGATGATCTCCGTCGTCGTCATGGGCCATCTCCCTCAATAGCTTTGTTTAGACGGTCTTCCCCTGTTCCTCCCGGAACGCCTCCACGCCTGCATCTATCGCCTTCTTGATCCGGCCCTTGCTTTCCTGCAGCTTTTCTTTTCCGAGCCCGGCCAACTCCTCCGCCTTCTCTTCCACTTCCTCCGCTTTTTCTTTTGCCGTCTCCTCCAGTGTTTTCAGGCGCGCCACCGTGGCCTCATAGACCTTGCGGCTCTTTGCCACGGCAATGTCGTATTCCTCTTTTGCCTTGGCCAACATCTCATCGGCTTTTTTGCCGATCTCCTCACGGGTCTCCTTCCCCGGTTTCGGCGCGTACAGGATCCCGATGACCGCGCCCAGCAAACCGCCGACGATCAAACCAACAATGAAATCGTCACTTTTACTCATAGAGCTGCCTCCTTTCTTATCTTTTGAAACATCATACACCAGCGCGACCGCCGGCGTCAAAAGTATTTTTAGGTAAAAGCAAAAAATCCCTTTTTTGCCTTGTCAAGATCATTTTCTCATTATATACACGCTCAACTCCAAGCCAAAGCTGAGGTAACGGCATGATCTTGGGTATCGATGTCGGCGGCACGCACACCGATGCAGTTCTGATGGATCGCTTCAGGGTCCTGAACAAGGCAAAGGTTCTCACAGATGAACAGAACCTGCTGACCTCACTTCTGGCGGTGACCAACGAACTGATCGATGAATCCAATATGCGTGAGTTGGAAAGGGTCGTGCTGAGCACCACGATCTCCACCAATGCCATCGTTCAAAACAAGGTCGACCGGGTCGGAATGGTGGTGGTCAGCGGACCCGGCCTTCCCCCGTGCCATTATGACGTCAACCAGGACACCTACTTCTTGTCGGGCTGCATCAATCACCGCGGCATCGAAATAACCCGTATCGACCGGAAAGAGGCCCTCCAAATGCGGAATCGCTTCCGTTCCGAGGGGATCCATCATGCGGGGATCGTCGGTAAATTTTCCACCCGCAACCCCCGCCAGGAGGTCGAGCTTGCGGAGATTGTCGGCGAGGAACTCCACCACGTCTCGCTCGGTCATCGAATGTCGGGACATCTCAATTTTCCGCGGCGGATCGCAACCACCTACCTCAACGAGTCGATCTGGGACATTCATCAGCGTTTTGTCGAGGAAGTTCTTCATTTCGTCCGTGCCAGGGGGATCAATGTTCCGATCTACATCCTCAAGGCGGACGGGGGAACTATCGAAATCTCGCAATCGGTGGATTTTCCGGTTCAGACGATCCTTTCCGGCCCTGCGGCCAGCATTATGGGAATCATGACCACAACCGGCTGCGCCAGCGACGCGATCGCCCTCGACATCGGCGGCACCACGACGGACATCGCCTTGTTTGCCGACGGCGTCCCGCTGTTTGAGGCCTTCGGCGTCACCATCGAAGGACACAAGACATTGATCCGGGGATTGAAGACGCGATCGGTCGGCATCGGCGGCGACAGCGTCATCCGTCTGAACAACGGAAAGATCTCCATCGGCCCTCAGCGGGAGGGAGTTGCCGCGGCCCTTGGCGGCCCCTTCCCGACACCGACGGACGCCATGGTCGTCCTCGGAATGGCTTCCATCGGGGATCCGGAAAAGGCAGCCGATTCCCTGGCCCCCATTGCCGAAGCCTGGCGTTGCCCCATTGTCGAGGCCGCCGGAAAGGTCTTTGAAGAAACCTGCCGGATCATCGTCGACCATGTCCGGAAATTTATCGACGAGGTCAACGACCAGCCCGTCTATACGATTCACGAGATGCTGGAAGGGAAAAAACTGACTCCGCGGCTTCTCTATATGGTCGGAGGACCCGCCGGCCCTTTGGCGCCGGAACTGGGTAAACGCCTCGCATGCGAGGATCATATCCCCGTTCATGCCGAGGTGGCCAATGCCATCGGGGCCGCTCTGGCCAGGACCACGGCGGAAATGACCCTTCTCGCCGACACCGAACGCAAGACCCTGACCATCGCCGAAGAGGGTTATCAGACCGCGATTCCCGGTCATTTTAAAATGGAGGACGTCATCCGAACCGGCCGGGAAAAACTGCGCGAAAAGGTTTTGCGGATGGGCGCCGCCGAAGATGATCTGGAAATCGAGGTGGTCGAAGCCCAGTCATTCAACATGGTGCGGCAGTACGCCACAACCGGGAAAAATATGCGGGTCAAGGTGCAGATCAAGCCCGGCAGCATTGCCCATTTCGAATTGGGGGAGGCCCTATGCCGATGAAACCGCAAAAACGGACCGGCCTGATCTTCTTCCCCGCCTTCGACTGGGCCATTTCACCGGGCCACCCGGAACGGGAGGAACGCCTCCTGTACACGCAAGACCAGGTTTTCGAAGAGGGGCTGCTCGATTTTGAGAACATCCACGAGTACAAGCCGGGAATCGCAACGGTCGAGGACATCAACCGGGCGCACATCTGCGTCCCGGATGCCGCGAGTGTCGTCACGGAATCCCACCTGATCTCGGCGGGCGGCGCCATCACCGCGGCGGACAAGGTGCTGACCGGCGAAGTCGACAATGCCTTTGCGCTGGTCCGGCCGCCGGGTCACCACGCAATGCTCGTCGTCCACGGCGCCCGCGGCTTCTGCAATGTGAACATCGAAGCGATCATGGTCGAGCACATCCGCCGACGCTACGGTCCGAAAAGGATCGCCATTGTCGATACGGATTGCCACCACGGGGACGGCACCCAGGACATCTACTGGAATGATCCGGACACCCTCTGCATCTCCCTCCACCAGGACGGCCGGACCCTCTATCCCGGAACCGGATTCTCCGACGCGTTCGGCGGGCCGAATGCCCTCGGGGCGACCATCAACATCCCGCTCCCCCCGCAGACCTCGGATGAGGGATTCCTGATGGTCCTGGACCGGGTGATCCTGCCGATTCTGGATGAATTCAAGCCCGACCTCGTCATCAATTCCGCCGGACAGGACAACCACTACACCGACCCGATCACGAACATGCGGTTTTCGGCCCAGGGATACGCCCTTCTAAACGAAAAACTCGGCCCGGACATCGCCGTGCTGGAGGGAGGTTACTCCATCGAAAAGGCCCTTCCGTATGTGAATGTCGGGATCATCCTGGCGATGGCCGGCCTCGATTACAGCCATGTCCGGGAACCGGATTATGATCCGGTTTCCCTGCGTCAATCGGCCGATATCACCCGGGCCATCGAACAGGAAGCGGAGACCGTGATGGGGCTCTGGAGGGAACGCCATAAAATGAAGGCCGGGGTGGTGGGCTCCGCCCGTTACGTGAAACGGAAAAAATCCATTTATTATGACACGGACGGCATCAGCGAACAGCAGGAGGAGACGGTTCGGGTCTGCGACGAATGCGGCGGGCTGGTCATGATCGAATCCGTCGCCGATACGGGAAACCGGATCTTCGCCGTCATCCTGCCGGGGCGATGTTGTCCGGAATGCCGAAGCAACGGGGAGTCTTTTTACGAAAGGACCAACCGGGGGAAACTGAACCGGGTCTATTTCCAGGACCGGGAGCGGGGAATCTTTCTGGTGAAATGAAAACGTGGTGAAGGAGAACAGGATGACGGACAAGATCGATCTGAAAACGCAGGAAACGGCAAAGAGGCTTTTCGGCGGCGGTATCAAAATGGATCCGCCGTACCGGATGTGGAAGGCGTTCGACAGGGAATTGGCCAATGATTTTTCTCGCTTTATCACCGGCAATCTATATTCCCGCACCGTCCTGACCGCTCAGGAAAGGCAGATGGTCGCCTGCGCGGTGCTCGCGGCAACACGTTCCGGTGAAGAGCTGAAACTGCATCTGAACGCGGCCCTGAATGTGGGATGCGACCCGAAAAAGCTGACCGAGCTTTTTTTCCAGACGGCGACCTACGCCGGAATGCCCGCCGTCAATGAGGCCCTGGCGATCTACCGCGACGTTCTCATGGAACGGGGTGAATGGCCGATCAAAACAGAAAAGGAATGATCATGAGACAAAGCTTTCGACCCGCATTTCAAACCAAGGAAGAGCTGGATGCCATTCAACTGGCCGGCCTCCAGTGGACCGTCCGCCACGCCTGGGAGGGTTCCGCCTTCTACCGTGAGCGGCTGACGGAGGCCGGTGTGACGCCGGAGTCGATCCGCACTCTCGACGACCTGAAACGACTTCCCTTCGTCACGGCGCAGGACCTCCAGGCCAATTACCCCTGGCCCCTCCTGTCCGTTCCGATGTCGGACATCGTGCGGCTGCACGCCTCCACGGGCACGACCGGAAAACGCAAGGTCCTGGTCTACACCGCGAAGGATATCCATGACTGGGCGGAGATGTTTGCCCGCTGTTACGAGACGGCGGAACTCACGCGCGACGACAGGGTCCAGATCTGTGTCGGATACGGCGTCTGGACGGCCGGCGTCGGTTTTCAGCTCGGCTGCGAGCGTTTCGGGGCCATGGCGATCCCCGCCGGCCCGGGGAACATCGACATGCAGCTCCAGTTCATCGTCGATTTCCGGACCACCGTGCTGTGCTGCACGGCTTCGATGGCCCTGCTGCTGGCCGAAGAGATCGACAAACGCGGCCTGCGCGATAAAATCCATGTGAAAAAAGTGATCTTCGGCGCGGAACGGTCGAGCGACGCGATGCGCGCCAAGGTCAAGGCCCTCACCGGCGCGGACCACATTTTCGACATCCCCGGTCTGACCGAGCTCTACGGACCCGGCACGGGCCTGGACTGTCCCTACCACACGGGCATCCATTACTGGGCGGACTACTACATCCTGGAAATCCTCGACCCCGACACCCTCCGACCGGTTCGTGAGGGGGAGGTGGGCGAGATGGTCTACACGACCCTCCGAAAGGAGGGCGCCCCTTTGATCCGCTACCGCTCCCGCGACCTGACCCGGTCAATATCGGGCGTTTGCCCGTGCGGATCGCCGCTGCCCCGTCACGACCGGATTGTCGGCCGGTCCGACGACATGTTCATCGTCCGCGGCGTGAACATCTACCCCAGCCACATCGACGAGATCCTCTCCCGCCAGCAGGGGATCGGGAGCGAATTCCAGATCCATCTCGACCATTACGAGGACGGCAAGGATTACATGGTGCTCAAGGTCGAACGCGACAATGCGGGAAAGCCCGAGGAAGATTCCATGCTCGCCGCGCGGATCGAGCGCGCCATCCGCAAGGAAACGCTGGTCAGCGGGAAGGTCGAAATCGTCGATTACCAGGCCCTGCCCCGGACGGAACGCAAGGCGAAGCGCGTCTTCGACCAACCGGCGAGGCAAAGAAGAACGGCGCCATGAAGAACCACTCGTCCCAGCCCAGCGGCACCGTGTCGAAGAAGGGCTGCAGGAAGGGCACATAGACCGTCAACAGGACCAGCACGAACGAGCCGAGCGTGGCCCAGACCATCCAGGGGTTGGAGAAGACGCCGATCGAAAAGACGCTGTGGTGCTCGGAGCGGGCGGTGAAGGCCCTGAGCAGTTCCGAGGTGCAGAGCGTCACAAAGGCAATCGTCCGTGTGTGGTCCAGATCGCCGGGGAAGCGGTTCATCGCCAGGTAGAAGATCGTCAGAATGGCGATAGCGTCCACAATGGCGACGGCAGAAATGCCGATGGCCATGTCCCGGTTGATGACCGGCTCCTTCGGCGGCCGGGGCGGATCCTTCATGATGTCGGGCTCGCCCTTTTCCATCCCCAGCGCCAGGGCCGGCGCCCCGTCCGAGACCAGGTTCAGGTAGAGCAACTGGATAGGTTTCAGCGGGATGGGAAACCCCATCAGCATCGCACCGAAGACGATCAGGATCTCGCCGACGTTGCAGGCCAACAGGAAGTAAACGAATTTGCGGATGTTGGCATAGATGATTCTTCCCTGTTCGATCGCCGAAACGATGCTGGCGAAGTTGTCGTCCGTCAGGACCATGTCCGCCGACTCCTTCGAGACGTCGGTGCCGGTGATCCCCATCGCCACACCGATGTTCGCCCGCTTGAGCGCCGGCGCATCGTTCACGCCGTCTCCGGTCATCGCGACGATATGGCCCCTTGCCTTGAGGGCGTCGACGATCTTCGTTTTGTGCGCCGGGGAAACACGGCAGCAGACATCCACCCGGTCGGCCTGCGCGGCAAGCTCCTCATCGCCCATTTGATCCAGCTCGGCTCCGGTCAGGACCAGGCCGCCTGGCGTTAAAAGCCCGATCTCGCCGGCGATCGCTTCCGCGGTATCCCGGTAGTCTCCCGTCACCATGACGCTCTTGAGTCCGGCGCCGGCGGCCAGCTTCACCGCCTCGATCACTTCCGGCCGCGGCGGATCGATCATCCCCAACAGGCCGATAAAGGTGAGATCCTTTTCAATCTCGTCGCAGTTGCAGTTTTCCGGGACATCCTCCAGCGGACGGCAAGCCACCCCCAGGACCCGCAGTGCGCCGGCCGCCATCGAACGGTTCTGCTCGAGGATTTCCCGGCGCTTGTCCTCGGTGAGGGCAACCGGTTTGCCGCCTCGGAGATAGGAGCCGCAGAGCTCCAGAACAATGTCCGGCGCCCCCTTGACGAATGCGGTCACAGGGGTGTAGTTGAATCCCTCGGGAGCGAAACGCCGATGGTCGGCCTGTTTGTCGCGGTGAATCGTGGTCATTCTTTTCCGGTCCGAATCGAACGGGATTTCAGCCACGCGCGGCAGAGCCTTCTCCATCTCCTTGCGCCAGAAGCCTGCCTTGGCCGCAGCGACCGTCATCGCCCCTTCCGTCGGATCGCCGATGATCCTCCAGTGTTTGACACCGGAATCCTCCTCCTTCTGCTCCAAATTCGAATCGTTGCACAAAAGGCCCCCCTGCAGCAATACGGCCACATCCGGATCCGACGCGGCATCGAAGGACCGATCGTCCATGGCGAAGGCGCCGTTCGGGTCGTAGCCCTCGCCGCTGACCCGGAAACGTTTTTCCCCGGCCCATCCCTGCATCACCGTCATCTTGTTCTGCGTGAGCGTTCCGGTCTTGTCGGAGCAGACCACGGTGGTGCAACCCAGGGTTTCCACGGCGGGAAGTTTGCGGATCAGCGCATTGCGTTTGATCATCTGCTGCATTCCCAGGGCCAGGCAGATGGTCACGATGGCGGGGAGGCCTTCCGGTACGGCCGCAATGGCCAGGCTGACGGCGACCATGAAGAGGTTGATGATGTCCGCTTTTTCGGCGGAGAGGTAGTTTAAAAAGCCGATCTCGAAGACGCTGGAAAGATGCGTATCGCGGAAGAGGCCGTAAATGAAAACGATGCCGCAGATCACCAGACAAATGGACCCGAGGATCTTGCCCAGATGCTCCAGTTTCTGCTGGAGCGGGGTGTCCTCCGCTTCGTAGGATTGGAGCATCTCGGCGATCAGGCCGATCTGGGTGTGCATCCCGGTCCCCGTCACCAGCCCCTTCCCTCTCCCGTAGGTAATCAGGGTGCTCATGAAAACGGTGTTCTTCCGGTCGCCCAGCGGGATGTCCTTGTCGAGCACGACCGCCGCGTCCTTTTCGACAGGCACCGATTCCCCCGTCAGGGACGCCTCTTCGACCTTCAGGTTCACGCTTTCGACCAGCCGCATGTCCGCCGGGACATAGTTGCCGGCCTCCAGAACGACGATGTCTCCGACAACGAGCTCCCGGGCGGGAATCGTTTGCTGCTCCCCGTCCCGGATCACCTGCACGTTGGGTGCGGCCATCTTCTTGAGGGCGGCGATCGCCTTCTCGGCCTTCGATTCCTGGACAACGCCGACGACCGCGTTCAGCGCAACGATGGCGGCAATGGCGATGGCATCGATATATTCCCCCAAAAAGAGCGTGATGACCGCCGCGATGATGAGGATGATGATCAGAAAATTGTTGAACTGGTCCAGAAGCAGCTTGAAGAATCCCGGCCGTGGCTTTTCGGTGAGTTCGTTGAAGCCGTTTGTGCGCAGCCGGTCATTCGCCTCCCGGCTGCCGAGCCCTTTATCGATATGTGTTTTCAGTTCACCGATGATATCTTCGATTTGCCTGTCATGACATTGTCCATCGATCATCTAAGGATCCCCCTTTGCTCCAAACAATAATGAAACGTCTGCCCTTCCTTTTCAGCGTATTTCTGTTACGGCCGCGGGAACGTTCCGCTATTCAGGATCAACTATGGCGCTCCGAAAGAAATCGTTATCGGACGCGACCTTCCTTATTTTCTAACGCTTCAAAAGTCAATGAGCTTCTTGAATCAATCTTTCAATGTCTTCCGAAGAATAATGGAGCAGTTCTCTGAGAATCTCCTCGGTGTGTTCCCCCAGCCTCGGCGCCGGCTTGAACTTCTCCTGCTCCATTTCGGACATTTTGATCGGGTTGCCGATGATCTTGAGCTTTTTCCCGTTTCCGTAGTCGATCTCGGGGACCATGTTGCGGCTCAGAATCTGGGGATCGGCCAGGGCCTTGTCCACGGTGTTGATCGGTGCAATCGGGATCCGGTCTTCCAACAACTCCAGCCACTCCTCACCCGTTTTCGTCATGAACAGCTTTTCCAACAAATCGTAGAGCTCTTTTCGGTGGATAAACCGGTTGTCTCGCGAATTGAACCTTGGGTCGCGGGCGATTTCGGACACTCCCGCAAGCGTACAAAATTCGTCAAAGATCCTCTGCAGGTTGCAGTCAATCACGATGTTGATGGTTTTGGTTTTAAAGCCCCGCGACGGAACGACGGAGGCATGCTCGGTCCCGAGCGACTCGGCAATTTCCCCGGCGGTCAGATAGTACTGGCCGCGATAGGTCAGAAGCGCGATCTGGCAATCCAGCATGCTGACTTCGATTTTTTGTCCCCGGCCCGTTTTCTCCCTCTGATAAAGGGCCGCCAGGATCCCATGTAAACCAAACAGCCCGCCCCCGAGATCGCCCATCGGGACCCCTGCCCTTACCGGCTGCCGTCCGGGCTCCCCCGTGAAACTCATGATCCCGCCTCTTGCCTGGACCGCGATGTCGAAGGCCGGCCTCCCCTTGAACGGTCCCGTCGAACCGTAGCCGGTAATCGAACAGCAGATAATTCCCGGATGGACTTGCCTCAGCGTTTCATAATCGATTTTCAGCTTTTCGAGAACCCCCGGCCGGTAATTGTCCACCACCACATCCGATTTTTTGACGAGCTCATAGAAGGTCTTTCTGCCGTATTCACCCTTCAGATCCAGAACGACACTCTTTTTGTTTCGATTGAAGGCGATAAAATAGGCGCTCTCCCCTTCAAAAAAATGGGGCGGCATCCCCCGGGCCCCTTCGCCGGTTCCCGGCTTCTCAATCTTGATCACTTCCGCCCCGAGATCGGCCAAAATCATGGCACTGACGGGTCCCGCAATCATGACCGTCAGATCAAGGACCCTGACACCGGACAAAGGCATGCTCATCGGAAACTCTCTTTCGAAGTTGCTGGTTTGTGGCTGATAACTATTTGAATAGGTTCAACATGTCAAGAAGATAATCGGCGCCCCTCAAAAAAAACCCAAAAATTGCTTGCATTTCTTTCTTGAATCCAATATAAGGGCCACCAAGGATTCGTTATGGACTCAAGAAAACGCACGACAGACCTCTGGTGGTGGCGCGGCATACATAGGGCACGGGGTGTGCAGGTCTGCGGCGTATAGGGTTTCTTTGAAACAATTGAAAAATCAAAGCCATGGGCACACAGCCCATGGCTTTTTTTATTTCACTCGAAGGGATGGACACGGATGGAAAAATCGGGGCAGAGAATTTTGATGGGAAACGAGGCGATCGGCCGCGGTCTCGTGGAGGAGGGCTGCACGCTGGTTGCAGCCTACCCGGGCACGCCGTCCTCCGAGATCCTTTCATCGGTCGTCTCCTTCGCCGGGGAGACCGGCGCAACGATCCATACGGAATGGTCGGTCAATGAAAAGGTGGCCTGCGAGACGGCGCTGGCCAACAGCATGGCCGGCCGCCGATCGGCCGTCGCCATGAAGCAGGTGGGCCTCAACGTGGCGGCCGATCCCTTTACGCGGGCGACCTATCTGGGCGTGACGGGCGGCTTCATCCTGATTGCCGCCGACGATCCCGGCCCGCACAGCTCCCAGACGGAGCAGGACAGCCGCCTTTTCGCCCATTTCGCCAAGGCGCCGGTTTTTGATCCCTCCTCACCTCGCGAGTCCAGGGAAATGGTCGGCGAGGCCTTCGCGCTTTCTGAAAAGTATGAGATACCGGTCATCCTCCGGCCGACGACCCGGATCTGTCACGCCCGCCAGAACGTCCATTGCGGGCCGCCCGTGCCAACGGAACAAAAAGCGGATTTCAGGAAAGACCCCGGCCGCTGGGTGGCGACGCCACAGTTCCTGACCGGCCTTCATCGCCGGCTGAACGATAAACTGGACCGGATCTCCGAGGAACCGGACCATGATCCGATCTTTTATGCCGGTGACGGATCCCGTCCCGGCCTTTGCGTGGTGGCTTCCGGCGTTGCCTTCGCCCATGCCCGCGAACTGCTGCAAGGGTTGGGGCCGGCCGGACAGATCGATCTCTACCACGTCCGCCTCGCCTACCCCCTTTACCGGCCGTTCATCGGGAAGATTCGGGAGAACTATGAAAAGACCCTCGTTCTGGAGGAGACGGACAGCGTCATCGAGATGCAGTTCGCCGACTCCCGAATCAGGGGACGCCGTTCCGGTGACGTTCCCCGCCAGGGGGAACTCACACCGGACGTGATCGAGGAGGCGCTACGGACATTCCTCGACCTTCCGGCAATCCCGGCCGTGAAACCGTTGAAGAAAGGGGTCCGTCCTTCGCTCTGTGCCGGTTGCGGTCATCGCGCCGCATTCTATGCGATCCGCGAGACCTTCCCGAACGGGATCTTTCCGAGCGACATCGGCTGCTACACGCTCGGGATGAATTTCGGCGCCGTGGACACCTGCCACTGCATGGGCGCCTGCATCAGTCAGGGGGCCGGTTTCTATCATGCCTCCGGGAGGTTGAAGCCTACGATGTTCCGGAGGTTCAAAGAACGCTCCGGGATGCGGACGCCTACATTCGTGCCCCGGAGGGCGGCGTTGCCGTAGTGATCGCGAAACACCCCTGTATTGTAGACCGCAAAGCCCGCGCCGCCCAACCCGCATACCGGATGCGGATCACCGAAGAATGCATCGGCTGTCGGGCATGCATCGAGGAGTTCGAATGTCCGGCGATCATCTTCGATGAGGATCAGAACCGGGCCCGGATCGATTTGAACCGCTGCATCGGCTGCGGCGTCTGCAGGCATGTCTGCCCGGTCGGGGCGATCGTCTCCGATGAAGAAATGCGGGGTTCGAACGGCGGCCCCTTCCAAGGAGGAAAACGATGAAACAACAGATCATCATCAGCGGCATCGGCGGGCAGGGGGTGCTGTTCCTCACCCGGATCCTGGCCGAGGCGGCCATTGAAATGGGCCTCGAGGCGCTGACCTCCGAGACGCACGGCATGGCCATGCGCGGCGGTTCCGTCATCTCCCATGTGAAGATCGGCCGTTTTACGAGTCCGTTGATCCGGATGGGCCAGGCCGATGCCGGATTGTTCCTCTACGCGGAGAACCTCGATGTTCACCGGTGTTACCTGAAGCCGAACGGCCTGATCTTCATCAACAAGGCCGGCGGCGGAGACGGAAATGCCATCGACGCCACCGGGCTGGCCTCCGACCACGGCTCCGTTGTCGTCGCAAACCTTGTCCTTCTGGGATTTGCGATCCGTCGGGGAGGCCTATTTTGCAATGAAGCGGTGGTGGAGTCGGTCCTGAAGCGGATCTCGTCGGCCGCGCAGTTGGAGATGAACCTGGCGGCGTTCGGGCTGGGGAAATAGCGATGCCGGACGGATTTGGCTCCCGGAAACACCTCTCGAAATGGATTTGGAAATCGGGGAGGCTCCCCGACGGGAAACAGACCATGAATGGACCCATTCACAGTAAGGAGGAAACAATGAATCGAAAACCTGCTGGAAAAATGACGGCTTTGGCGCTTGTCCTCGGCGCCCTGGTTCTGATCGCAGTGCGGGCGCCCGCAACCGCCGCTCCGATCACACTCACCTATGCGAACTTTCCGCCGGCCTCGACCTTCCCGTGCGTTCAGATGGAACGTTGGTCCAGGGAGGTCGAGAAACGAACAAACGGCCAGGTCAAAATCAACACCTTCCCCGGCGGAACCCTGTTGGCGGCCAAAAACATCTTCGACGGGGTCATCTCGGGAACGGCCGACATCGGCAATTTCGCGATGAGTTACCAACCGGGGCGCTTCCCGGTTTCGGAGGCGGCGGACCTGCCGCTGGGTCTGCCCAGCGCCCGAGTGGCCAGCCTGGTCCTGACCGACCTGATCGAAAAGCATCAGCCCAAGGAGTTCGAAAAGGTGAAGATCCTGACCCTCTTCACCTGCCCGCCGGCGGACTTCATGACCAGCAAGCCCGTCCGGACCTTGAAGGACCTGAAGGGAATGGAGCTTCGGGTATCGGGCACCGGCGTGGACGTGGTCAAAAATCTGGGCGGGATCCCGATCGCGATGCCCCAATCCGAAACGCCCGAAGCGATTCAGAAGGGCATCGTCAAGGGCATCGTCTCTTCCATGGAGGTCCTCAAGGACATGAACTACGCCGCCTACTGCCCGTATGCGACGGACACAAGCCTGTTCATCGTCTCCTTTGCCGTGGTCATGAACCGGGAGAAGTGGAACGCTCTCCCGGCGGACGTGAAGAAGGTGATGGACGACCTTCGCGTCGAGCAGGCCGAGTGGACGGGCAAATACGTGGACAACCATGTCTCCGAGGCGCTTTCCTGGTCGAAACAGAAATACAACCACCAGGTGATCGAACTGCCTGCCGCGGACAAGACGGAGATCAAAAAGCTCGTGCGTCCGATGATCGACGCATACGTCAAGAAGGTCGGCGCACAGGGGCTGCCCGGCGCCGAGATTATCGCCGACATCGAACGGCTGACCAAGAAGTACGACAAGAAATGAGATGGAACGGAATACAAGGAAAGAGCCATGATGGAAACGCTCGACCGAATCAACGATTATCTGAACCGCCTGCTGATGATCCTCAGCGGGATCGCCGTCCTGCTGTTGATGCTGCTGGCCACGGGGAACGTCGTCCTGCGGGTTTTTGACGCGCCGTTTCGAGGCGTCTACGAGATCGTCTCGTTCCTCGGAGCCGTCGGGGTCGCATTTGCGCTGGCCGCGACGCAGAAACGCAGGGGCCACATCGTCGTGGATATCTTCTCGTCCCGCTACCCGCCCCTTCTGCGCCGCTGGATCGATGCGCTTTCCGCGGCCGTCAGCACGGCCTTTTTCGGGATCGTCGCCCGGCAGATCCTCGTCTGGGGCTCCCGGATCATGAGCTCCGGCGAGGTTTCCGAAACGCTGAAGATGATCTATCACCCCTTTGTCTTCGGCGTCGCGGCCGGTTTTGCCTTGCTGGCCCTGACCTGCCTTCTGGACATCCCCCGGGCCTTGGGAAGAACCGAGGAGGTGAATCGGTGAGCGGGCCGCTGCTGGGCGTTGCCGGGATCGCCGTCATGTTCGCCTCCCTTTTCCTGCTGCGGATCCCGGCGGGCTTCACGATGGCGATCATCGGCTTCTGCGGAATCGCCTATGTGACCTCCTGGACGGCCGCGCTGGGGATGATCGGCGCGGAGATCTGGAATGTTTTCTCCGGCTATGGGCTGACGGTGATCCCGATGTTCATTTTGGTCGGGGAGTTTGTCCATTACGCCGGATACAACGACAGCCTTTACCATGCCACGAACCGCTGGTTCGGCCATCGAAAAGGAGGCCTGGCGATCACGACGATCCTGGCCTCGGCGGCCTTCTCCGCGATCAGCGGATCGAACACGGCAACCGCGGCAACGATGAGTTCCGTTGCGATCCCGGCGATGAAGAAATACAAGTACCATTCGATCCTGAACGCCGGGTCGGTCGCCGCCGGATCGACCCTCGGCGTGCTGATCCCGCCGAGCATCGTTCTGGTCGTTTACGGGATCTACACGGGACAATCCATCGGGAAACTGTTTTTCGGGAACATCATCCCCAGCGCCATCGCCACGCTCCTGATCGCGGGCACGGTCTTCGTGATCTGCCGGCGTCACCCGGACTGGGGGCCGGCCGCGGAGCGGAGTTCCTGGAAGAAGCGCTTCCAGGCCCTCCCCGAGGCGCTGGACATCCTCTTCCTGTTCGGCGTCATCATGGTTGCCCTTTTCACCGGTCTGGTCACCGCAACGGAGGCGGCGGCGTTGAGCTGCACGCTGGGACTGGCCATCTGCCTGGCCCGGCGGAAGCTCTCCTGGCAGGGCTTTCTTGCCGCAGTGAACGCTACGGTCCGGATTTCCTGCATGGTTTTCATGATTATTGCGGGGGCGGTGATTTTCGGACGCTTCCTGGCGCTCACGCGCCTCCCCTTCGAGGCGGCAGGCTGGATCGGCTCTCTGGCGATGCCCCGGGAGGTTCTGCTGATTCTGATCCTGGTCTGTTACATCATCGGCGGATGCATCATGGATGCGCTGGCGTTTCTGCTCATCTCTCTGCCGATTTTCTATCCGCTGGTTCTCGGGATGGGCTATGACCCGATCTGGTTCGGCCAGATCGTCACCATCGTTACAACCCTCGGATCGATCATGCCCCCGATCGGAATCTGTTGCTACATCGTGGCGGGCATGTCGGAAAACATTTCCCTTTCCGAGGTCTTCCGGGGCGCCTTTTACTACGTCCCGGCATATCTGCTGACGCTGGCCCTGCTGATGCTCTTCCCCTACGTGACCGTCCTGGCCCTCTCCAACCTCGTTCGCTGACGATAGGACGCCTCCGGATGCCCGGCCTCCCACGGGACCGGTTCATTCGGTTTGATCCCCAGGTGAGCCTCATTCCCCCTTGAAGACCGGTTTCCTCTTTTCGGCAAAGGCCGCCAGGGCCTCCAGACGGTCCTTCGTCGGGATCGTCACCTCGTACGCCTTCGACTCCAGCGGCAGCGCCACCCCCAGAGAGGCCTCCATTCCGTAGTTGATCGCAAATTTCGCCTGTGCGACGCCGACCGGACCGTTCTTCGCGATCTCCCGGGCCAGCTTCAGCGCCGCGGGCATCAGCTCCGGCGGTTCCACGACGCGGTTCACCAGGCCCATCCCGAGGGCCGTCGCTGCGTCGATCCTCCGGGCCGTGAAGATCAGCTCCTTCGCCCTGGCGATCCCGACAATCCGAGGCAGCCGCTGCGAACCGCCCGCCCCGGGAATGATGGCGAGGCTCGTTTCGGTAAGCCCCATGACCGCGTTGGAGGCGGCGATCCGCAGGTCGCAGGCCAGCGCCAACTCCAGCCCGCCGCCGAACGCAAACCCGTTGATCGCGGCGATCACCGGCACCCGGACCTGCTCCACCGCGGTAAAGGTGTCCCGGATCGTGAAGATGAACCGACGGACCTGATCGGGGGTCAGCGTGCGGCGCTCCTTGAGGTCGGCCCCGGTCGAAAAGGAGGCCTTCTTCGGATCATCGGCCGACCGGCCCGTGATGACGATGCAGCGGAGAGACGTATCGAAATTGGCCTCACGGACCGTTTCGGAAAGCGCCGCCAGCAGATCGAAGTTGAAGCAGTTCATCGCTTCCGGGCGGTTCAGCGTCAGGATCAGGATCCCCTCCTCGGTCCTCTCCTGCAAGAGAATATTGTCCATGTTTGATCTCCTTACACTTTCAGGTCTCCCCAGACGGACTCCCGCATCGGCACGTGCAGCGCGATCTCGAAGGCGCGAGCGAGGCGATCCCTCGCCTCCGAAAAGGCGATCACGCCGTCGTGGAACAGCAGCGATCCGGTGTAAAACGGGTGCCCCTCCTCGTCGTAACGGTCCCGCATCGCCTGGCGGAAGCGCGCCATCTCCTCCTCGTTCACCGCTCCGCCCTTGTCCGCTATGTTCTTGCGGCGGACGGTCTCGAGGATGAAGCCGGCCGTCTCTCCGGACATCACCGTCGTGCGTCCGCGCATGTTGGTAAACGCGAAACGGGGCCGGAAGGCGCGGCCGCACATCCCGTAGTTGGCGGCCCCATGGTCCGGGCCGATTACGTAGGTCACCTTCGGGACCTCCAGGCAGGTGCAGGCGCGGACCATGTCGGAACCGTATTTCCCGATCCCGCCCCACTCTTCGGCCTTGCCGACCATGTAGCCCGGCGACCCCTGCAGAAAGAGGACCGGGATCCGGGAATTGCCGCAGCGGATCATCCACTCGGTCGCCTTCCGGGCCGCCTCGATGTAGATCACCCCCCCGGCGTTGGAGGCCACGACGCCCACCGGAATTCCCTTGAGCCACATCTTTCCGCAAACGATCGAATCCCCGCGGGCGAGGCCGTAGTTCGGCTTGTACTCGTGGAAGTAGCTGTCGTCGGCGAGGCATTTGAGGGTGTCGCGGATCCGGATGTGCTGGTAGGTGTTGACCGGCGTGGCGCGCATCATCTCCCGGAAGTCGAAGCGGGGCTCCCGGGATTCCCGCCGGTCGATAAAGAGCTTCTGCGGCGGCTCGAATTCCATCATCGCCCGGAGCTTTTCAATCCCTTCCTGCTGCGTGCGGACAAGGTGGTCGCAGCCGCCGGAGTGCTGGGTGTGGACATAGGCGCCGCCGAGATCCTCCATCGACACCGTCTCGCCGATCGCCGACTTGACCATCGGCGGCCCGGCCAGAAAGGCATAGGCCAGCCTCTCGATCATGATCGATTCGGAGGCCAGGTACACGATGTAGGCCCCGCCGGCGGTGTTCCCGCCGGTCGAAAGGGTGTACTGCCGGATCCCCTTCGCGGACATCCGGCACATGTTGTAGAACATCGTCCCGAAATGGCCGTCGTCGGCAAAGCAGCCCACCTGAAGCGGCAGGTTGATCCCGCCGGAGTCGGCGATGTAGATGCAGGGAAGAGCGCACTGTTCCGCAATGGCCTGCGCCCGCATGTGCTTCTTCAGCGTGATCGGGAAGTAGGTTCCCGCGGCATAGCGGTTTTCGTTGGCGAAGATCATGCAGTCCTTGCCGTGGACCACGCCGACGCCGGTCACGACCCCCCCGCCGGGGATATGGCCCCGCTTCTCCTCCTCATAGACGGATCCGCCGTACAGCCTCTTCCTTCCGATATCGTATCCGGCATCCAGCCCCAGCTCGAAAAAGTCCGTTCCCGGGTCCACGAGCATCCGGATGAGATCCCGCATCGGTTTCTTCCCCTGCTTCGCAAGCCTCTCCCGCTGTGCCTCGCCGCCGATGTCGTACGCCTCTTCCCGATGCCTGCGCAGAAGCGCGTCCTGCTCCTCCCAGTGCCTCAGATTCGCGTCGCGCTCCCTTTCCAGACGCTCCGTCCGGCTCAACCGTGTTTTTGTCGCTTCCGACATTTTGTCTCTCTCCCCAAAGTCCAACGCAGGGATTCCAATATGAAGAATCCGTTTATTCCCGGTACATCGATTCGATCAGATCGCCATACTGGGCATTGATGAATTTCCGTTTCACCTTCATCGTCGGGGTCACCTCGCCGTCCTCCGTATACAGCTTTTTGTCGAGGATCCGGAACTTGCGGATATTCTCCACCCGGGCAAGCTGGGAGTTGACCTTATTGACCTCCGCCTGGATCAGGTTGATCACCTCCTCGCTTCGCGTGAGGCTCGCAAAGGTGGTGAACTGAACCTTCCGGTCCTGGGCGAACTTGACCACGTTTTCCTCGTCGATCACGATGATCGCGCTGACAAATTTCCGGTTGTCGCCGATGACCACCGCATCGTTGATGTACGGCGAGAATTTCAGCAGGTTTTCGATATACTGCGGCGCGATGTTCTTGCCGCCGGCGGTGATGATCAGGTCTTTCTTCCGGTCCGTGATCTTGAGAAAGCCTTCCTCATCGATCTCGCCGACATCCCCGGTATGCATCCAGCCGTCGTGCAGCGCCTCCCGGGTGGTCTCCTCATCCCGGTAGTACCCCTTGAAAATCCCTTTGTGACGGACCAGGATCTCGCCGTCCTCCGCAATCCGGACCTCCGTCTCGGGGAGAGGTCTGCCGACCGTCCCCAGCTTGAAGTTCTTTTCATCGGACATGTGGGTGATGCCTGTCGTCTCCGTCATCCCGTAGCCCTCGCGGATCGGGATCCCGATGCTCTGGAAGTACTTCAGGATGTTGTGGGAAATCGGCGCGGCGCCGGAAAAACCGATCTTGACCCGGTCGAACCCCAGCCTCTCCTTGAGCTTCCGGAAGACGGCAAAGTAGGCGATCCGATAGGCGAGGTTTAGCGGAAGTGAGGGGGTATGTCCGGCCAGCACGGCATCGTTGTATCGCCCACCGATATGGAGCGCGGTTTGGTATGCCTTCCTCTTGAACCAGGTCGCGTCGTCCATCTTCAGCACGATGCCGGAATAGTACTTTTCCCAGATTCGGGGCACGGCATGGAACAGCGTCGGGGAGACGTCCCGCATGTCCGCCATGACCGTGTCCGTGTTCTCCGTGAAATTGATGATGTGGCCGATCGTCAGGTGGACCATCAGGTCATAGATCTGTTCGTAGACATGGTTCAACGGAAGGAAGGAGATGGTCTCATCGTCCCGGGTCCCTTTGCTGACCGCCGTCGCCTGTTTTCCGACCCAGAGATATCCCTCGTGGGCGAGCATCGCGCCCTTCGGCGGTCCCGTGGTCCCGGAGGTGTAAATGATCCCGGCGATCTCCTCGCCCCGTCCCTCCGCCACCAACCGGTCGAAGAGCGACGGATCTTCATCCGCCGATTTCCGGCCGAGGTCCAGCAGTTCGTCGAAACTCATGACCATCGGATCACGGAAATCCCGGAGACCCTCCATGTCCCAGACGATCATCTTCCGGAGCGCCGGCGTGTTCTGCCGGAACTCCAGCGCCTTGTCCAACTGCTCTTCATCCTCACAGATGTAGATCACCGCGCCGGAATGGCCGACCACATACTCGCATTCCTTGGCCGGGTTCGTCGTATAGATCCCGACAAAGGTCGCCCCGGCGGACATCGCCCCCAGCGCAGAAAAGAGCCACTCGGGCTGATTCTCGCCGATGATGGCGACATGGTCCCCTTTGGCGACGCCGAGCTTTCGCAGTCCGAGGGCCACATTGCGGACATTCTCGAGATAGGCCGACCAGGAAATGTCGTGCCAGATGCCCAGGTCCTTGTGTCGCATCGCAACCCTTTCGGGCTGCCCGCCGGCAATCCGGACCAGGGCCTTGGGCAGTGTATCGATCACCATCACATCTCTCCGCATCAAAGGCTTGACAGAGGTGACGCTCTTTCCATGGATTGGAAATCAGATTCCGGTAGCGAGCATTGGAGATTTTTTCGTTTCAAAAAATATCCAGCGAGCGGAGGAATCTGTTTCCAAGACAACTCAACCGTTATCTGAAGCGAACCTTTCGCCGATACCGCTTGTATCCCTTGACCGACGTCTCCTTGG
>JAEAMF010000949.1_pt1 | contig 26133 bp, 15 predicted proteins | sample 8958721 | NCBI WGS metagenome assembly JAEAMF01 (sample SAMN16933255, study PRJNA681124) | bioreactor sludge metagenome | isolation source: anaerobic bioreactor treating anionic surfactant - SDBS | place: India: Bengaluru | collected 2019-02-28 | reverse complement strand
CCCAGGAGCGCCTGGGGCAGCACACCACTCACCCGCGCGCCGCCGACCTGCGTGCCCTGTTCGGGTGGGGTAATACCGCCGATGATCGCACCGGCGATCATGCCGAGCGGCGCGCGATACAGCTTTTCGCCGGCCCAGTAGCTGACCATATCCTGCAGTATCTGGGGGCGGTTATAGTCCAGAACGGCTGAGGTGTTAGCCAGTAGCGTCTTGGCATAGCCGCTATAGCGGGAATCCTTCGCCAGCGCGTCACCGGTGATGGTGCGGTGGCCCGAGCTCGACCAACCCTCAATGGTGCCGGCGCGGCCCTCGCCGCGGCTCACGTGACCAAGCTCATGGGGCAGGAGCGCGGATCCCTCGGCAGCGCGACCGAGGTAGACGTGGTTGCCCAGGGTAAACGCTTCGAGGCCCAGGGCGTGCGCTGACCGGCCAGCGTGCTCATCGCTGTGCACCCGCACCCGGCTAAAGTCGTGCTTGAAGCGCGGCTCCATGGCGGCGCGCGTGGCCGCGTCGAGCGGGTGGCCGGGCGAACGCAGGACGTCGCGCAGGGCCGGGGGCACCTCATGCACGGGGGACAGACTGGTGGCCGCGCGCTGGAGGGGACCCTTAGGCACAGGCGTGAAGAGCTTTTTCTGTCCGGCTAGCCGAGTCAGCAGTGGAGAACTCATTCAACCTCACATTCACTTTTCATGTACCAGGTTCCGGGTGCCAGAGCCCATCAATCCCTCACTTCGGGCCGACGGCTTTGGGAGACTGGACTATCTTCGGACGGATGGCCAGGTTAATAAGCCCAGGAACGTCGCTTGGCTTTTTCAGCTCCTTCAGTGTCTGCCCTGCGACACTCGCTAGCGGGGGCGTGCACCTCATGGCCTGCTTCACGTGACAGTTGTAGTGAACCAGCATCCGGTTCACCATCTCCTCCATGGAGACTCTGCCTGTCCCATGCCCCTGGAAGAGGTATTTATTGCCCTGCACGCCCAGGTACACCGCATGTTCGCCGGCCCAGATGTCCTGACAGGTGCTCTTCTCTTTGCCCGTGAGCTTTGGGCAGGCGTTGATTGCTCTGCGTTTTCGCAACTCCCGTATAAGAGGGGCGTAGGTTGGGTGATTCGCGAAGTAGACATGGTCCCCGGGTATCAACTCGGAAATATCTGCGGGTCGAAAAGCCGTAATGATTCCACTGCTCTCCGGAACAGCCAACTCCTGCCCCAGGGGTACTTGGCCAATCTCTCCAAGCTCAACGTGCTTGCCAAGCATGGCTTCCTCGTTCCAGGGGACGATTTTCACCGTCATCTGTCCTGATGCCACTCGATTTCGGAACGCCTTCTTCCCCACAGACATCATTAGCGAGAAGTAGTGAAGGGCAGTAATGATGTGGGTGCAATCGATGAGCGTACGGCGTTTCTTGGCGGCCTGTGGAGTGAACAGCTTGGCAACCGCGCTGTCCGCTGCACCCTTGCCCAGTGGCGTCAGTTCAAACTGGAAGTCTTTCACATGCTTCCAGTAGTCCTTCGCCGCGTGGTTGACCTGCGGGTAATAGGGTGGGGATGGTCTAGCGTAGCCACAACACCGCCCTGCCCCTACGACACCCATGCCTTTTACCAACCAGTATCTGCGCAGCATATACTCATGCAGGTCATCCATGGAGTCGAATGTGAGGCTCTGCGTGAGAGGGTCGAGCATTGCGCTCAGGATTTTCAACACCTTCGCCTTGATCGCCGGGTGCTTCTTGAGCTTTGCCTCCACAAATTTGCGGGCCGCCCTCCGGCCCAATTCCTTTCCCGCCACGGCGATCCGTCTTTGCACTCGCCCGGCGCTGGCCGTCGTCCCGGGGCCCGCCTGCTGCACGACATGAACCAGCTCGTGCGCCAGCAGTCGCTGGCCTTCCGGCGTTGAGGGATTGAAGCGGCCGCGGGCAAAATAGACGTCTGAGCGCAGGGTAAACGCCTCCGCCCCCAGGCCGGCACACATCAGATCAGCCAGACTGCCGGTATGGACGCGCACGCCTGAGAAGTCTCTGTTAAGAGCCCGCTCCATTGGGACTTTGGCCCCCTCCGGCAGGGAGACTCCTGCTAATGGCCGCGACAAATCGGTCTCGATCCAGGCAGGCAAACGACTGAGCGATTCGCTGGAACGTCGCTTGAGCGTTATCCCTGCGGTCAGCCGTTGGATCTTGGCTTCTTCCTCTGCGACCGCCGATCCACCTGTCTCAGATTCTGACTCGTCGTCGGGCAGTGCCTCAGCGGAGATTGATGCTTCTTCCTCCAGCCCTTCAGGTTCTTCCGGCGTTGTCCGTGCGTGTACCTGAGGCCCTGACCTCCGCATCACCGTTTCCGCCACGCGGTCCGCTTCTTCTTCATATTCGTCGCCAGGCTGGTTGATGGCCAGCTTGGCCTGCACGTGCGCCGGGCAGGTGTGGCAGGCGCCGCCGAAGGGGCAGCGCCGCGGCGCGAGAGGGCAGGCGGTAGACTGGCCCTGTGCCGGCACTTGGCTGAAATCGTGGCCATTCACGGTTGGCGCCCGGCGCTCGGCGAGCGGCGCCTCGTGGTCAGTCACGGGGCGCACGGCGGCATGCCGCCAGAGGTCGCTCTCTGGAGACAGGGCGGCTTGCTTGACTTTCAAGAGCGCTGCCTGACTGCTCATCGCCCAATTCCTCTGTACACGGCACCGGCAATCTGGCGCCCCAGGCCGGCGGCATCACCCTGACCGGTCAGCCGGATGCCGCCCGCGCGCACGGACGGCACGGCCCCACCGCCGCGCAGCTCCTCACTGAGCCCACCCTCGGCCAGCAGGCGCGCGAGCTCGGTCTCGACGGCAGCCTGCAGCCGAGGCCGCTCGCCCGGCGCCACCGCTACCCCATCCAGGACCAACCGTTCGATGTGCAGGTTGATGTTCATCTCATCTCGCCTGTCTTGCCACTCCCTCAGGCGCAGGAAACGCCCGCCGTGGCGGTCTCTGCGCTACTTATCGCGGCCCTCCTCCAACTTGAAATCGGCCTCGTTAACCGGCCGGTCCAGCTTGCGGTGCTCTTCCCGCGCGGCTTGCAGCACGAGCGACATGGTGACCTTCGCCCCCTTGGCCGCCGCCAGGAAGGCCGCGTTGAGCGCGATGGCGTGGATGTTGCCGCCGGTCAGGTTGAGACGCGCCAGCCGCTCGAAATCCAGCTTTTCCCTGGGGTCCTTCAGCTCGCGCGGCACCGGCAGCGGGAATACCTTCTGCCAGATCTGCAGGCGCTCCTGCGGGCCGGGGTAGGGGAAGTTGACGATGAACCGCAGCCGCCGCATAAAGGCGGCGTCGAGAAGGCCCTTCATATTGGTGGCCAGGATGGCCAGGCCGCGATAGGCTTCCATACGCTGCAGCAGGTAGTTGATCTCGATGTTGGCGTAACGGTCGTGGCTGTCCTTGACCTCGCTGCGCTTGCCGAACAGCGCGTCGGCCTCGTCAAAGAACAGCATGGCACTGCCATCCTCCGCCGCATCAAAGAGGCGGCGCAAGTTCTTCTCCGTCTCGCCAATATACTTGCTGACCACGGCCGAGAGATCAATGCGGTAGAGGTCGAGCTTGAGCTCGTTGGCGAGAACCTCGGCGGCCATGGTTTTGCCGGTGCCGCTCTGGCCGGCAAAGAGGGCGCTGATCCCCAGCCCGCGGTTCATTTTTGCGCCAAAGCCCCACTCGCCGTACACCCGGCTGCGCTGCTTGACCTGGCTCGCAATCTGCTCCAACAGCTTGCTCTCTGCTTCGGGCAGCACGATATCGTCCCAGGTGGCAATGGGTTGCAGGCGCTGGGCCAGAACGTCGAGATGGGGACGCGTCCTGACGAGGCAGGCCTGCCACGCTCGTTTGCCGAGAGGGGGAGCGCCCTCCCCTGCCTCCGCCTTGGCGGTCTGGGCAATGGACTGGATCGTGGGCAGGTTAAGATTGAACTGGCCGGCCAGGAGGCCCGGACTTGAACCTGCCTCCGGGCCAAGGGTTGTCTGCCAGGCATCCTTTTGCTCGGCCGACGTGGGCTTGGCCACGTCAAAGGGCACACTGTTGCGGCCCAGCCCCGGCCGGACCTCCCGCGTGTCAAGGAAGATGAGGCCACTACAGCGGGCCAGGAAGTGATGCAGCGACGGGGCCTGGCCGTCGGCGGCCGGAGAGGCCGCGAGCTCATCGTGCGCATCCAGGTAGAGCGCAATGGGCAGCAGGACGCTCTCGCGATCCCACAACCGGGCCAGCGTTTCCAGCTCATCGGCCCGCGCCGGCAACGACTCGGCGGGCAGGCGGATGACCTGCCGCTCCAACGCTGCGGCAGCATGTCCGGCCACCAGCTGCTTGCTCAGGGTATCCGGTCCAACCAGTTGGAGGACCTGGCCGGGGCCCGCCGCCCGCTGCGCGTGAAAGCAAATCGCCTCCACGGTAGCCTGCTGCGAGGGCGGCAGGGCCTGCTCGACGATGTTGGTCGCATCAAAGGGGATCAACAGCGACGTCAGCCGGTCGTCCAGGTCATTCAGCCCCTTGATGTAGTTGACGATGCGCTCATCGGCGCGCAGCGGGCTGGTGGTCAGGGGCTGCGCACCGGGCTGGTTGATCTCGATCAGCCGCCAGTAGCGCAGCGGCCGCTGCGGCGACAGTGCGTCCCAGGACCGGTCATCAAAGAGGGCCAGGGCCAGGGAGAAGGTGGGGTAGGGCCGGTTGGGGTTCTCCTGCGCCAGGGCGCACAGGGCGGCGACGCGCGTGTCCAGCTCCATCGCCGCGCAGAGCAGCAACACCTCGCGCTCGAAGGGTGACAGGCCAAAGCGCTGGCCCAGGATCAGCAAGGCCGGAGGCGGATCGATGCCCGCCGCCGCGTCCATGGTCTTTTCCGCCTGGACAATCTGCGCATGGGTGACGCGCTTCGCCGGGGGCGGCGGCTCCGGCTGCCCGAGGCCCAGAAAGCCCGATCTCTCCGGTGGTGCCGGGGCAGGAGGGGGCGGGGCCAGCCGCTGCAGGCGCAGCCGCAGCCAGGCCAGGGCGGCGGACAGGTACTTGTCGTTGTTTGCTTGCCAGGTCGCCAGGCTGGTCATTGGACCTCCACCTGCTGAAGCGGGTCAAAAACAAAAGCGGGCGGCAGGCCCGTGCCCGCGCGAGCGAGGCACAGGCTATCCACGCCGTCCACGCGCAAACGCACCAGATAGGTACCGGCGCTCACCGCAGGGACATTGAAAGTGAGGGTCGTCGGTTGGGCAGGATCGTCGTCCGGGGTGGTCACCGTGTCTGGGGCGAACTGGCGGTCGCCGAACAGGAGCGAGACGGGTTGCCTTTCACGCAACCGGGGCGCGCAGGTCACGGTCAGGGCCAGGTCGCCGGGCGATGCGGTGAGAGGCGCCACAGCGATCGCGGGCGCGAGCGTGAAGGGCACCTCGTTGGTCATGCAGTCCGGCAAGCCGGGGCGGCTGACGATCAACGAGACCCTGTACAGGCCCGGCGCCCAGGGCCGGGATGGGCCAGCACTGAGCAGGCGGACCTTGAGCTCCGTGGCCGTGCCCTCCCCTTGCGGCTCTAGCTCCACAGCGGTCGGCACGGACACATGGCGAAAGCGCACCGTCGTCCCCTCACCAGTGAGGTTCTGCCCCTGGATGGCCAGGGTCTCCCCCAGGCGCGCCACGGTTTGCCCCGCCGGAGCAAGCACCTCGGAGAACGGCAGAACGGCCGGCGGTTCGACCCGCAATTGCCAGGTGGCGCGAACCCCGGTGAGCGTGGGCAACGGCGTAGCTTCGACAAAGGCGCCGCGGTCTTCCGCGCCGCGCCTCAGGACCGGCAGGGGTGCTCTCGGCGCCCGCGTGCTCTCAATCAACACGACGGTCACCTCATAGGCTGCCGAGACGCGATACTGGGTCTGGAAGGTTGACCACAGGTTGAACATCTCCTGCAACGACAATGCCTGGGGGGTGATGCGCAGGCGCTCGAATTGCTCGCCGAGCCCACTGTCCGGTAGTGCGCCGCCCACCTCGTCACGGCCCAGCAGACAATGATCGTGCAATATGCTCATCGCCCGGCCCAGCAACTGGTGGCTCCTGATGCCGTCGGTGTCATCCTCGTCGCAGTAGGCCGTGATGAGGTAGTGCAGGTTCAGCGGTAGAGGCGGGGAGCTAGCCTCGCCGTCGTGCACCTGCCGGGGCATATCCATGTTGCGCCAGGCAACGTTGGGCACGGTCTGGTAGAGGAACAGGTTGAGCTGGTTGCCCGAGGTGTTGTTGCGCGCCCGGTCCGGTGGCCGGGTGGTGACTTGCGTGCCGGCCAGGTGCGGGTCCGAGTTGGGATCAACCGCCGAGGGCACGTTGATGCGTTCAAATAGCAGGTTACGCAGCGCGGCGGTCACCGCAGCAATAGCCCGTGAATTGCTCATGGTCTACCTCCGTTGCGCCGGCGCAGGTATTCATCCAGGCTCAACAACGGCCGCTGCCCCGCTTTGGTGGGCGCGGGCGCCGCAGGCGCGGCTCGCACCTCGATCCGGCCGATCGTCACCTGGATCGTTGGGGCCGGCTCCGGCGCGGCGGCGCGCTGGGTCTGGCCAGGAAGCTCCCGAGCAGCCGCTCGCCTGACCGGCGGGGCAATTGGCTCCGGCGCTGCTGCGCGGCCACTGACCTCCGGGCGGCGGCGTGGCGCCTCGGCCTCGCCTTCGCTTCCGGCCTGTCTCTGCGGCAGTGGGGCGCGCTGGGTGGCCAACGGTTGCATGGACGGCGCGCGTGCCGGCACGGCCGGAGCCGCGGGTACCACCGTCGCGGCATGGCGGCGAGGCTCTGGCCCTGTTCCGGAACCCTCGACTGTCCGCGGCGGCGACGTGGGCACCGCAGGCTCGACGACGCGTGGCTGCCGGGGTGGCCCGTGCACCGGCACGGCTGCCTCCTGTGCATGCCGGGTCGCGGGCGTCTCCCCAGCGGCAGGCGCCGGAACAGGTCGCCCATGCGCGGCGAGCTGGGCCGGCGGCGCCGGATGCGGGACCGGCCGTAGGCCCGGCGGAGGAGTCGGCGCCGGGTGCTGCGCCTGTGGCACCCCTGCACCTGCCGCCGGGAGCGGTGCGGGCTCGGGCGGCTGGTCCGGCAACGATTCCGCCGGGGCAGAGCTCTCCAGGGTGATTTCCGCAGGCAAGGCGAAAGGCGGCGTGGCCAGGCCCGGCAACGGCTCAAACAGCGAGACCGGCCGCGGCCGGACGGCCTCCGCCACGCCCAGGCTCCTCATCACCAGGGAATCCAGAAGGTCGCTCACGGTGGTCCTCTAAGCCCTGCAGGCCAGGTCAAGATAGTACTGTCGTCGCCACGGGCTCAGCGCCAGCACGTCCGCTTCACGCCAGCCATAGGCCCGCGCCAGGCCGTGCACCTGGTAGAGCGTCCGCTCCGCCCAGGCGCTGAGCTCTTTCCAGAAGAACGAAGCGACATCCAGGCTTGCCTGCCATTGGTGGCCACACAAGGGGCAGTCCCAATGCGGGCGCAGGTCGGACAGGGGATCCGCCTCGGCCATTCTGGCCGTGAGCGCCTCGACGACATCCGCCGGAAGCTCAGAGGCCGAGATGGACTCGTCGCCGCGGCGGGCTGCCAGCAGGCAGCGCTCCAGCAGCAGGCGTCGCCCGGCCGCCACATCCCCGCACTCGGCCACCGCCACCAGGTCCTGGCTGTTGGGCAAGCGGACCTGCACCTGATAGCCGCCCACGCTCAGCGAAAGCGGCCCGGCATCCACTTCACCCTCCTCCGCCTCCAGGCCGGGAGGCAGGATATCGGCCGTGGTAAGCGTCCGCTCCAGCTGCTCGTGGCACGCGGGGCAAGCGGCGAGACTCACCCATTGCGAGCCAAAGGTCCACTCACGCAGGGTGAGCAGGCGGGCATCCCGCTGGCCGATGCTGAGCTCTCCCAGCCGGTCAGCCGGGATGTCCGGCGAAGCCGCGGACAGGAGCAACAGCGCCTGCTGCGGCAACAACTGCCCCTGTCCGCGCTCCCAGACGTCTAGAAGCTCGGCGGCCGATAGCGCGCGCATGGTTACGCGGGCTCGGTGAAGGTCGGTTCGGCCGGCTCGGTCACCTCGTAGTCGCGCTCCCAGCCCTCGTTCTCGAGCTTGATGGTCTGGATGAGCACCGCATTGGCATTGGCGTCCAGATCGGCCTGCGCCTGGAACTCGGACACCCAGCAGCGGTAGATCTTGTAAGCGATGGCCAGCTGGCCGGCCTCGTTGTAGACCTCGATGATGATGTCCTTGCGGAAATCCTTCAGCGAGACCTCGGCACCCAGGCCGGAGCCATAGTTCCAGACCTTATTCGCCCACTGCTCGAACTCTTTGTCGTGGGTGACGCCGCGCTCAAGGGTGATGGCCTCGTACTCGGTTCGGCCGGGTGACTTGCGCGTGCTGGAGGGATCGCCTCCCTCGCGGTGCTTGACCACCTCGGTAGTGCGCTTGAGGGCACCGATCTTGCTCACTCCGGCGACGTACTTGCCGTCCCACTTGACGCGGAACTTGAAATTCTTGTAGGGGTCAAATCGCTGTGGCTGCGTATTGACACTGAACTGCGCCATGGCTTGTTCCTCCTTAGGCCTGGATCTGTCCAGCCATCTGCTGGATCTTGACGATCACGAACTCGGCCGGCTTCAGTGGGGCAAAACCGACGACGATGTTGACGATGCCCAGATTGATGTCGGTCTGGGTAGTGGTCTCCCGGCTGCACTTGACAAAGTAGGCTTCCTGCGGAGTCACGCCCTGGAAGGCGCCCTGGCGAAACAGGTTGTGCATAAACGCGCCAACGTTGAGGCGGATCTGCGCCCACAGCGGCTCATCATTTGGCTCAAACACCACCCACTTCAAGCCGCGGTAGAGGCTCTCTTCGATAAAGAGCGCAAAGCGGCGAACGGACACGTACTTGTATTCGTCGGCGAGCTGGTCGGCACCGCGAAGGGTGCGTGCCCCCCATACGACCCTACCGTACACCGGAAACGCACGCAGGCAGTTGATGCCGAGCGGGTTGAGCATCCCGTTCTCTGCATCGTTCAAAGCGACCTGCAGTTTTTCTATACCGGCGATGGCGGCGTCGATGCCGGCGGGAGCTTTCCATACGCCCCGCGTGACGTCGGTGCGCGCCATCACTCCAGCGATGATGCCGCACGCGGCAAAGGTGCCCAGCTGTCCATCGTGCTTCGGGTCAGCCTGGATGACGCGCGGGAAGAAGAGAGCGGCATTTCTGGCCTCAGTCCCCGACAGTCCCAAGCCATCCAGCCCGGCTTTGGCCTTGGCCGCAGCCGTATCGCGGTTCTCGCCCCAGTCGTAGGGCGGGTCAACGATCAGTACGGCGCGGTGATTAGAGCAGTAGACCATCGCCGTCTGAAGGATTGCCTTGGGGACAGTGCCTTCAACAGTGTCCGGCGGTATGCAAAGCAGATTGAAGAGATCGACCTTGTCAAGGGCCTTGAAGGCATCGCTATAGTCACCCTCGCCCGTGAGGGCAGCACTGGCAGCCGCCCGGTTTTCGCTATTGACCTGGGCTGTTGCGCCATCGACCGGGCGCCCGGCCAGTGTGCCGCTGACCCGCACCAGACTCGACTGGCTCTTCAGCACACGCTCCACGCTGCGTGAGCTGGCGGGATCAATCGTGAGGCTGCGAAATACCTCGTTGGTGCCGGTGGCGGCGTCAGTGACCGTGAGGTTGAACAGATCAATTTTGGGTAGCTCGTAGCGCTCGGCAACATCATCGGTGATCCCCTGGCTGTCCACGGAGGCGTTCAAGCTGTTGGCCCAATCCCCTTCACTGGCTGCCTCCAGAACGAGCTTGCCCCCGTCCAGATCCAGCTTGGCTTTGCTCTTGTTGGGCGCTGGCGCGCCACTTCCGCTGGACACACCTTTGGCCTGCAGGGCAGCGGGCTTGATCTTGGAGTTCCCGTCGAGCAACTGCGCCCGCAAATCGTCCTTGACCTTGTCGACAGTGACGTCTGCCTCAGCGGCCTTGTCCATAACCACACCGGCGACAGTCTCGGCGGCGCCCTTGATCGCCGCCTTCTTCGCCATCGCCACCTGGTCGGTGTTTAGCTGAGTCTGGGCAGTATTGACGTCATCGTTCTTGGTGCTGAGCGCGGCCTTGGCATCCTCAAGCTTGGTCTTGGCATCTTTCGCCGCGGTCGTAGCTGCAGCCTCGTTGGCGCCGGCCATGATGACTTTGTTCAAGGCCTCCAGCGCCGTCTGTAGCAGCGCCCGGGCCAGGTCAACCTGCGCCTGAGCTTGCGCCTGCTCCAGGCGCGCCTTGGCCAGGGCAAACTCGGACTGGGCACACTTGTCGGCAGCGGTCTGGTAGTCATCGCGCGGCTGGGTGACCAACGCGTTCTGGTCCATGACCTGCAGATCCTGGAGACTGTTCATGCCCAGGGCAGCATCAGCCACCTTCTGGGCGGCGTCGACCACCTCTTGAGGCAGGGTGCCACCGCCAGCCGGAGCGGCCGGCGCTCCCGCCGCAGGGGCCTTGTACAGGCGAACAATGACCGCCTCGCTGCCGCCATTCCGGTAAAAGTCTCGGACAGCGTAGGTCAGGGGATAGTCGGCAGCGAGGCCGCCAAAGCGGCGTTCAAAATCGTCAAAGCTCGAAATGCTGGTACCCTCGCCTACCGGCCCGCGAGGCGCACGCCCCACAAAAGCCGTGATAGATGTGGCGACCCCCACGATAGTGCGCACACCGCTGGGGATCTCTTGAATGTAGACGCCTGGATAGTTTAGTGTAACTGGCATAGCAGATTCCTCCTTTTGAACCCTCTTGTTATCTTCCCTACATCATCTCGTCCTGAGCGGTGTCAGAGCTCCGCCCGTCAGGCTTCCACTCTCCGCCAACGGTTCGGCTTGCTGCAGCACGAACGCAAAAAGATCATCCAGACTGTGGAACGTCCAGCGCTGCCCGCTCTGGATGTGCTGGAGCTCGGCCTGCCAGTCCGGGGCCGGCGCTCCGGGCTCCAGGCTGTTCTCGCGCCACAGCCGGACGAGGAACGAAACATACAGCATGGTGCTCCTACTCCACCTACCCTGAGTCTGGCTGGTTCCGCAGGGCAACCTGTTGTCCGTGCCGCAGCGTAGCATCACGGCACGGTCCAGGATGGACACTGGCCTACAGTAGATAGAATAGCACAGGGGTGTCTACAGAATGTCTACACGGGGGTGTCAGGGGAGGCGGAGAGCTCTGCCAACAGGCGCTCTGCGGCTGCCTGGTCGGGGAAGCGGCCACAGGTCCGGGCCAGTTCGAAGGCGCGCCGGGCATGGGGGAGCGCCTGGTCCGGCTGGCCGGAGAGGAGGCGCGCCCGCGCCAGGCCGAGGTGCAGCCAGCTCTGCTCGGCGCGCGAGTCGACTCGTTCGGCGAGACCCAGGGCAGACCGCAGGTGCTCCAGCGCCCGATCGGGCATCTGTTCCCGCACGCACACCCAGCCCAGGTGGCCCAGGCACAGAATCTCCTGCGTGCGGTCGGACACACGACGGGCAATCTCCAGACTCTCCAGCAGCGACCGGCGCGCGAGAAGCGCATCGCCCTGCATGGCCGCGGCGGCCCCGATGTCACCCAGGGGCAGCCGCCGCTCCAGGGGCAGGTCCAGCTCGTCACAGCGGGCCTGAGCCCGTTGGGCCAGCGCCATGGCGCGCTGGTGGGCGCCCTGCAGGCACCACAGGGTGGAGAGATTGCCCAGCACGTGCAGCTCATAAACGACCTCGCCCTGGCTGACAAAGAGCGCCAGCGCCTGCTCCAGTGCCGTCCGGCCCTGCTCATAGTCGCCGGTTTCTCGCGCCGCCAGGCCGATCTCGCGCAGGCACAGGGCCTCGATGTAGGCGTCCTGGGTCTGCCGGCTGGCATGCAGGCCATTCTGTGCCGCGGCCACGCACGGGACGTAGCGGCAGAACCAGCGGTGGGCGCGCGCCTCGCGCCAGGAGACATGGGCCAGCAGCTGAGGGTCGCGCAGGAGTTTGGCCAGTCTGGCCGCTTCGCGCGAATCGCGGGCATAGGCCTGCATGTCGCCCACGATCCGCTGCGCCCAGCCGCGCTCATCCAGCACTTGAAAGCGCAGCCGGCGGTTGGCCGAGACGGTCTCCGGATCGGAGAGGCGGGCCGCTTCCGTGTCCAGCAGAGCCAGGGCGCGGTCCAGCCACAGGCGGGCTTCGAAAGAGCCAAAGGCGGAACGGGCATGGTGTGCAGCCTGCAGGGCGTACAGCGCCGCCCGGCGCGGCTCTTCGGCCCCGGCGAAATGGCGCACCAGGCCCGGCAGGTCGCCCGGGCGCAGCGCGGCCAACGCCTGGCCCGCGCGGCGGTGCAGCAATCGTCGCCGTCCATAGCTCAGGTCGAGCAGCACTGTGGTGCGCATGAGCTCATGGTTAAAGTGAACCTGGCGGCCCTGGGCGGTGAGAATCTGGCGGTCCAGCAATGTCTCCAACGCCTCGACCACCTCGCCCTCTGAGCGCCCGCTGGTGGGCACCACCGCGTCCAGGTCAAACTGGTAACCGAGGATCGCCCCCGCCTCCAGAACCTGGCGGGCCTGGGCAGTCAGACGGCCCAACCGCTCGTGGATGGCCTGGCGCAGGGTATCGGGCAGGGGCAGATCCTGGTAGTCCTCTGTCGCTTCGTCGATGGGTGTATTCCAGCCGGTCCGGTCCTGCCACAGGGTGCCCGCCTCAAACAGGGCGCGCACAGTTTCCAGCACAAAGTAGGGGTTGCCGCCCGTCTCGCGATGCAGGCGCTGGCAGAGCAGCTCGGCGCCGCGGCTCTGTCCGGATAGACTGCGAATCAGGCACAGAACGTCGGCCTGGCTCAGCCCCTGCAGGTGGATCTCCTGAAAGGCACCGCCGCGCATGGCGTGGGCACGGAGCGTGGCCAGGGTGCTGGCCTCTTCGCTGCGACAGGTGCCCACCGCCAGAACCGGCGCGGCCGGAATCTGCCGGGAGAAGTATGCCAGCCAGCGCAGCGTGGTCGCATCTGCCCAGTGCAGGTCATCCAAACACAGAATCAGGGGCGGCTGCTGCCCGGCCAGGCGCACCATCGCCTCCGCCACGGTGCGGAAGAAGGGACCCTGCTGCTGTCGCTCCAGATGCGGGGCGGCCCGCAGAGCGGTCCGGGACGGGGACAGCCCTGGCAAAAGAGTGGACAGGGGTCTCTCGATAGCGGGCATGACCCGGATCAGATCCGCAGCGCAGGGCTGTAATGCCTCGAGCAAGAGCCCGTAGGGCAGGTCCTGCCCGGCTTCACGGCCACTGCCCACCAGCACGCGAACCCGGCCCTGCCAGGCCGAGGCGAACTCTTGCAGCAGGCGTGACTTGCCGATGCCCGCCTCGCCGGAGATGAGCACGATCTGGCCACAGCCGGAGCGGGCGCGAGCCAGGGCATGCTCCAGGTGGCGCAGGGCTTCATCACGGCCCACGAGAGGCGCGTGCAGGCTGGGCAAAGTCGTCCACGCGGCGGGCGGCGCCCTGGCTGCAGGCACGCCGTGCAGGAGGGCCTCGTAGACGGCGCGCGTCTCTGGCAGCGGGTCCACGCCCAGCTCGCGCTCCAGGGCTACCGCGCACCGCTCGTACTGCTGAAGCGCTGCACTGCGATCCCCGGCCAGGGCGTACAGCTCGATCAAGCGGCGGTGGACTCCCTCCGCGAGCGGGTCGGTGTCCAGATAGCGCTGCGCCAGGTCGATCGCGGCGACTAACTCGCCCGCGTTGGCGCGCTCTTCGATCAGCGCTCGCAACGCCTCCAGGTAGGCCCGCTCCAGGGCCGCACGTTGCTCCAGCGCCCAGGCTTCGAACTCCGGGCATCCCGGCAGGGCAAAGCCGGCCAGGAAGGGGCCCTGGTACAGGGCCACCGCCCCCGGCAAGCGGCCCAGGCGGCCGGCGGGAGCGGAGGCGCCGGTGAAATCCAGAAAGGCCAGCACATCGGAGCCGGCGCATCCCGGATCCAGGCCCACGCTGTCGGGGCGGGCCAGCACAACCCCGGGTGCCGGGAGAGCACGCCGCAGGTGCGTCACCAACCGCGTCAGGCGGCGGCTGGCGCTCGCCTCAGGGATGTCGGGCCAGAACAGAAAACAGAGCTGCCCGCGAGGGACGCCGTGAGGCGCCGCGGCCAGGCGAAAGAGCAGGGCGCGCGTCTGCAGGCGGGGGATGTCGAGGGGCCGGCCCTCCCAGGTCACCTGGGGCGGGCCCAGCAAATGAACCTGCAGGCCGGCATCACCGGGTATGGGAGCCGCGGGCTTTTTGCCGCGACCTGAGTGCGCAGGGCGCAGTGGGCGTGCGGGCAGCGCAGTTGCCAGTGCGAGTGACATGCAGCCACCCCTACCAAAACCAGTAGCTGCTGCGAACGGTGTTCGTCAGCAGCCGCGCAGGGCCGGCGGCAGTGTGGTGCGGATGCAGGTTCCGGCGTTAGAGAAGCAACGACCGTCCTTGGGTCACGATTCCATTATATCACGAATTTGAAACAAATGCAACAGGCTCTTCTTCAGTGGCATGACGTGTGCAGGCCGGGCTTGCCTATCGTCAGCGGATGCAAGTCCGGCCTGCTGTTCCTGTGGATACGTAGGGCTTTACTGGCCCTTGTTGTCCGTGGCCTCCTTGTGGCCCTTCAACCCCTCGCGAATCTGCGTGCGCAGGGATTCGGACTCGGGTGAGCGCGGGGCGGTGCTCGCGCTCACGGGTTCGGCCATCCTCTCGGCCAGCAGCACGGTGAGCAGGGACTCGAGCGCGTTGCTCCCCGCCTGCCCCTGGATGCCGTCCTTGCCGGCGCCGGACACGACCACGCGCGGCACGACGTCGATCTTGCTCTTTTCCACGGCCTCCGAGAAGCGGTTCATCACCTGCTGCACCACCTGGTAACGCGGACCGCCATAGGCACGCACCTGCTCCTCGATGGCCATGGCCTGGGCGATGCCGATGCGCGCGACCTTTTCGGCCTCGGCGTCGGCCAGGGCGCGGATCTGCGCCGCCTGCTGCAGCGAGCGCTGGTACTCGGCCTTGCCCTGGTTGGCCTGGATGTTGATGCCCACCTCGGATTCGGTCAGCAACTGCTGTTGCCGCGCCCGGGCTTCGACCTCGCGCAGCTCGCGCTCTTTGAACGAGGCCTTTTCCTGACGAGCGTAGGTCTCGACTTGCTCCTCTGCGATCTGCCGGTCGCGCAATTGCTTCAGGATGAGATCGATGTTGTGGTCGCCCTCTCTGGAGAGCGGTGTGCCGATCAGCACCTCCTCGAGCTCCAGGTTGTAGTGGGCGAACTTTTCCTTCATCTCCTCGCTGGCCCGGCGCTGGATCTCACTGCGCTCCTGAATGAGCTGGATCAGGGTGCGCGACTGAGCACTGTTCTTGAAGTAGGCGGCCACCATCGGGTCGAGCGTCTGATCGACCAGGCGTTTGATCTCGCCAAAGCGCTGGATGACCAGCGGCGCCTTGCGGTAGTCGATGTGCACCACCACCGACAGGGGAAGCAGCGGCTCAAAGGCATCCTTGGTGATGAGCTGGATCTCGGACAGATCCTCATCAAAGTGGTGCACCCCTACCTCAGCGGCCACCCACTTGAGGATAAAGTTGGTGGTCGGCACGGGGATAACCTTGCCCGCGTAGGTGTTGAACGCATACTTGCCGGGCATGAGCGGGATGCTCCAGACACCGCGCTGTCCCTGCTGCACCAGCTCGCCGTGCTTATAGTCCTCCCCACTCAGGTCCGCGCCCGTCTCACCGGTATAGGAAACCACCACACCGACCCAGCCCACGTCGACAACCGTCTTCGGAATCACTTCGACCGTGGCGAACAGCCGGTTGATGTAGTACGTGCCTTCGACCAGCACCTGCAACTGGCGGCCACGCCGGCCGCCCGCGCGCAAAAAGCTCTCCGGATTCTGGAAGCTGTTGTGGAACATCTCCGGCCTGGACGGGTCGTCGCCCACCGTCGGCGCAATGATCGTGCCCTGGGGCAGGCTCGGCCCATCGTGCACCGTCACAATGCCCACACTGTCATCCGCGCCCTTGATGACCACGGGTTGAAAGCCCTGCCGCTCGGTGATGAGGTCCGCCATACGTTGGAACGTGACGGCCTCGTCCTTGCTGAGCTGCAGGTACTGCACGAGGTCCTGCGTAATCACCACAAACTGCGCCAGGTTGATGGCGTAGGTGCCCTCGCGCAGGATCTGGCGTTGCGGGCCCCGTTGCCCTTCATTCTTCAGGAACGCGCGCACGTCCTGAAAGTTGTTGGACTCGGTCAGGCGGCCAAGCACCTGGCCGCCATCGAGCGGCACGCCGTCGCGCGCAAAGACGTAGCCGATCTTGCCTTGCGGGATGGTGATGAGCCGTACCGTGTGCACGCGGTACTGGAACGGCATCAGCAGATGGATGCCGCCGCGCAGTACCTCGGGCTGAAAGCCCGCCTCGCCGTGCAGCGCGATCAGGCCCGACTTGAGCGATCCCTTGGCGCTAAAGACCTTCTCGACCAGGCCCACCCGGTTGTTGGGGATGAAGCGCACGGTCAGGAGGAGCAGCACTAGCACCACAAGGGTGGCCACTGCGGCCAGAATCAGCGGTAACATGGTTGAACCTTCCTCTCGCCCCCCGCCTTAGCGGCGCAGGAGCCGCGTCATCATAGGCCGATTCGAGGGGAAGTCAACTGAATCCCCTCTCCTGATGCGTTCTCCAGTATCAGGAGAGGGGGTAAGGGGGTGAGGTGCCCCTACAGCCTGACTCTCTCCTCCGTCAACCCCTTCGCCTCCTCGACCGCGGCGGCGCGTATGTCGATGGGGAAGCGGCCGTGGAGCGGGCTGACGCGCGCGCCGAGGGCGGTGGCCCGCCAAAAGACCCACGAGAGCGGGCGCATCATGCCGCTCAGGTTGGCGGCGTGGCGCAGCTCGGCCAGGGTGGCGTCGTCCCATCCGCCGAACAGGCCGTAGAAAAAGGCGTATAGCGGGAACGAGGGCAGGATAGCGATGAAGAAGATGAGCACGCTGGTGATCTGCTCGCCCTGCCAGATGAGGCCGCCCAGCCGGCGCAGGACGGCATAGTGCGTCAGGCCGGCCAGCAGCGGCGCGCCGAGCGACTGCCAGAAGTAGAATCGCTGCGGGAAGCACAGGCGCCCGTTCACAAAGTAGGCGACGATGTCCTTGCCCAGCAGGCCGATGAAGTAGGCGACGATCAGGGCGTTGATCTGAAAGCGCTCCAGCAGCAGGAAGCCAAAGACGATGCGCACGAGCTGCTCCACCGCCACCAGGATGGATTTCAGATAGGGCTTGTTGGAGGCGAGCTGGACGGTATCTCCCACCCAGGACGGGTACTGGATAGCGCCCCAGATGGCCAGCGGCCCGGCGTAGGCGGCGGCGCGGACAAATTCGGGCCCGCTCGCGCCCAGGATAAAGCGGTCGGCCACCGCCAGCAGCACCGCGCCGATGAAGGCACTGATGATCCCGCCCCACTTGTAGGCCACCGCGGCGTAGTACTGGCTCAGCTTGCGCCGCGCGTGCGAGATCGACTCGGAGATAGACGGCATGAGGCCGCTGTACAGCGTCTGCAGCACGTTGTAGGCAAAGATAAAGTTCTGTGCCAGGCTCCAGTTGCCCCACACCTCGGCATAGTTGACCAATCGCCCCTGGGTGATGAGGATCTCCACGGCCTGGCCCACGCTCCAGGCGACCGAGCCGAGCATTTCAAAGACGCCAAAGCGGAAGGAGCTCTTGACCGTGGCCCAGTCAAAGTGGGCCATAAACAGCAGGCCGGAGTTGTAGCCCAGGCGGCGGTAGAGCCAGAGACCGACGGCAAAGGTGAGCGCCTGCGTGGCATAGGCCGCCAGTCCGAGACCAATCAGGCCGGAGGTGGTCATGCCCAGCACCGCATGGTTGCGTCCCCACATCACCGCCAGGGTGACGATCACCGGCTGGGTGATCATCGGCGCGATCGCGTACAGGCCCGTCTCCAGGATCTGGGCATAGTCAAAGCGCTGCCAGCCGTTCAGGGCGTGGCGGAACAGCTCGTAAAAGCCGGGGATCTGGATGAACGTGTGCACGATCACGCTCCAGGCGTACAGGGCGTAGGCAGTACGTGGCAGCACCGTGCCCGCCAGCAGCACAAACAGCCCCACCTGCACCGCGCCGGAGAGCGCCTGCCACCACACAAAGACCTGGCCATAGAGGATGCCGCGTTTGGGATCGCGCACGCGGTACTCGGAGAGGTACTTGATAAAGGCCGTGCTGGTGCCGACATCGAACAGGTTCCAGATCAGGGTGAAGAACTGCACGACCCTGGCCCAGATGCCCAGCGCCTGCGCCGAGGGCAGGATGTAGACCGGCAAGATCAGGTTCTGGTAGATGATCAGTGGGATGAACATGACCAGGCCCAGCATCAGCGCCAGCAAAAAGCCACCCAGCGGGCGGTGAAAGCCCACTTCCTCCCAGTCCGTACCCGCTTCGCGCCTGGCATAGTCCGCGCGATTGGCCACCATGATGTCCAGCGCTTCGGGATGCGCCTTGCTGTAGCGGCGCACCAGGACGAAGGACAGGATGGCCAGGCTCAGCATCACCACCAGGCCGGAGTAGAGAATCGTACGTTCGCGCGCGTGGGGCACCGGCGCGCCGGGATAGTCGGCAAAGGCCAGCGGCGTGCGCCCCGCCGCGCGCCAGGTGACGTGGTACACAAAGTACTTGAAGTAGGCCCATTCCTGCAACTGCGCGTTGTGCTCGCCCAGGAAGGGAGTGAATAGGTAGGCCGTGCGCTGAGCATTCTGCTGCACAGCCAGGACGGCACTGCCATCCTCATAGCCCGTCACCAGCGGGACCATGCCGGACAGGGGCGAGGCATAGGAGTAGCGCTCGCGCACCTGCGGCGCGCTGGTCCACACGATCCCGGTCAGCAGCGGGTCCGCGCTGCCTTTAGCCGCCACCAGGCTGAGCGCATCGTCGCGCCGGGTCAGCTCCAGCGGCAAGCCGAGCGCGGCCTGCACATCCTGCGCGCTGACGGCGGGACCCAGAAGCAGGACGATGCCCGCACCGGCGCCGGCCCGCGCGGCGATGGCCGCCGGGTCGGGCAGGGTGCCGTTGAGGACCAGGACATCGGCCTCGGCGGGGCTGGCGACGATCCGGGCGCCACCCAGCTCCAGGGCGGAGCGCACAGCTCCGGCGGGGCCGGCGTAGTAGACGCGCAGCGGTGCTTCGGCGGCTGCGGGGGCGGCGCAGCAGAGGAGAACCAGAGCGAGAAGAACGACGATGGCCAGTTTGCGCATGGGGGGCTCCTTGGACATCAGTGTCGGTCAGGATGGGGGTATTATGCCACGAAACGGCCACGCATTAAAATGCCCGGCTGAAACTGAAAGGTGGCCTCAGCCACCTGGAACGGCCCATTCCTAGCCCCTGAGGGGGCTTGTCACGTTCAGACGGTGAATTCATTCACCGGCTTCGCACACAGCCGGCAGGTACAACCAGATCCGCGGAGGTGCTACGTAGCGGAGGATATGTTGCCCGGCCAGACCCGTGTTGGCATACGCGTATTGACCATCCACCACTATGTCTCCGCCAGCACCGGCCATCAAACGAAAGCCCACCAGTTGGGGATCCCTGGGATTGGCCACGTTGACAACGGAAACCGCAGTCGCCGGGGCTCGGTCTCCAACATAGTAGTCGCTGTAGACCTGCCCACTCAGGTAGGCCAGGCCATCCGCAACAGCGAGGCCGCGCAGGCGCCACGCTGGGGTACCCAGGGAGGCGAGCTCAACTGGCTGGCCTGGGTCAGATACGTCCAGGATGGTGAGGCTGTATGCGTTGGCCAGGTAGACGTAGGTGCCATTCGCGGCCACGTCCTCGAGGGTATGTACATCCGTGTATGTCGTGATGGGCGTTGGGTGAGCAGGGTCTGCAACGTCGATGATGTTCAGGCGAGGACTCCAGGGCTCGGGGATATAGACATAGTCTCCAGCCACGGCTACCTTGCTTCCGGTCGGCACGTCGCAGAAGCCAACCTCCTGCGGAGCTGCCGGAACCGAGATGTCCACCACATGCAAGCCGCCGCCAATGACGTAGGCATAGTCCTGTGCAACGGCCACGTCAGTGGCATCACCCGACAGCGGGCAGGAGCCCACCTCAGCCGGCGCACGAGGATCGGCCAGGCTGAGAACGCGTAAACCATTGCTGCCCGCGGCGTACGCGTGCTCTTCCCCCAGCACCAAGCTGCTCGCGGTCCATGACACAGGCTGGGTGCTGACTACGGTTAGCGCCGCCGGGTCCGTGACATCCAGTGTGATCAGTTCGGGAGTGGGCGAGCCACGGGTCAGGTAGCCATACCCTCCCCGTACCGCCATGACGCCAAACGACCCTGACCCATAGGACGCAATCTCTGCCGGAGATTGGGGCTCGCGCACGTCAATGACGCGCAAACCCGCGGCAATATTCGCCACGTATGCATAGTTGCCGGCCACAGCGACGGCGTAGGCATAGTTGGGGGTGTCGCACGAACCCAGCACCACCGGGTGACCCGGATCGGACAGGCCAAAAATCCGCAGGCCAGCGTCCCATGCGGCGACACAGGCATAGTCCCCCGCCACAGCTACGCCATACGCTTGCCCATCAGTGGTCTGCCGTGAAGTAACTCCGGGATTCGCCGGATCAGAGAGGTCATACGTTACAAGCCCATCAGCCCATGCAGCAACGTAGAGATGGTCACCCGCTATGGTCAAGCCATACACCAGCTCAAACCAGGGGTCGGTGTAGACCTCCACCGGGTGGGCCGGCTGCGAAACATCGATGACGACGAGATACCCTTCCCAGAGGGCAACATAGGCATAACTGCCAGACACCGCGACATCCATGCACTTCAGAGGGCCGAGGGCGCCAAGCTCTACGGGGTGCGCTGGGTCCGCCACATCAAAAATGCGCAAGCCGTCTTTCTGGTCAGCCACATAGACATAGCGGCCAGAAACCGCTACGCCGCGGGCCGGACCCATCGTGCCATGGGCGCCAAGCAGAAGCGGGTGAGCCAGGTCCGCGATGTCATAGACGTACAGACCACCTTTCCCCGCCGCCACAAAGGCCAGGTCGCCCTGCACGGCCACGTCCCACACCAGGTCGAGCATGATCCCGGTTTCGCCCACCCAGAGGGGGTGAGCAGGATCGGTGACATCCAGCACCACCACTCGCGGCCCCAGGCCAACCAGGACGTGCTGCGCATCCCTGGCAGCCACGGCATGGCACACCCCTCCCCCGATCTGCCCCACGACGTCCACGTCGTGGTCGCGCAGCAAATCATAGGCGCCCACTTCCACCGGGTGCAGGGGGTCGGAGATGTTCACCACACGCAAGCCGCGCACGCCCGCCGCCACGTACGCATAGTGCCCGGCGATGGCCAGCGCATGAGGGGCTTCGGGCATGGCACAGTAGCCCTGCGGAGCCGGATGGGCGGGGTCAGATACGTCCCAGGTGTCGAGCGCGCGTCCCGCCACATAGGCATAGTCTCCCTGTATGGCTACGCGGGCTGTGTAACCCATCGTGTCTTGCAGAGCCACCTGCAACGGATGAGCAGGGTCCGCAACATCGATGATGCGCAGCCCTACATCTTCATCAGAGACATAGGCATAGTTTCCCGCCACGGTGACGCGCCGAGCGTAGGCGGGGGTGGTGCACACGCCCACCAGGGAGGGGTGGGCCGGGTCAGCAATGCTCACGATGCGCAGGCCACTGCCCCAGTCGGCCAGGTAGGCATACTGGCCAACCACCGTGACATCTCTGACTAGCCCCGGCGTGTCGTAGACGCTGACCGAGCTGATGTGCGCCGGGTCGGAGGCATCCAGAATGCGCAGCCCGGAGGTTCCTTCGGCAACGTAAAGATAGTCTCCGGATACATCGAGAGCACCTTCATAGCCAGAGGCCTCAAAGGCGCCGATTTCCACCGGGTGTGCCGGGTCAGAGACATCCACGATGCGCAGATTCCTATACGGATTGAAGACAAAGAGCCGGTCTCCTGCCAGTGCCAGGTCGGTGGTGTAAGAGCCCGCATAGTCTGTTCTACCTACCAGGGTGGGGTTCACAGGGTCGGAGATGTCCAGCACGTGCACCTCCCTGTCCAAACCCAGATAGGCGTATCCGTCCCCAACGACAACGGCACGGGCCTCGTCATAGTAACCAAGGGACGTGCCAGCATTGGCGCCCGCTCCAGGCTGGGAGCGCGCAAGGCCGTCCGCGGCAGGAGGTGGGGCGGCCTGTGAAGGGCTCCGGGTAGCGCTCACGGCGCCCAGCAGGCACAGGACGCCGGCGACCACAACCAGCCGCAGCCAACGATGCTTCCACATGGTGCACCTCCTGGGTGAGTCGTGCAGAGTCCCGTCAGTCGCCGCTTCCGACCAGGGGCAGATACGCCGCGTGCCTCTCGATGTTCAGATGCAGGATGCCCAGTCCCGCATCGTGGCAGGGTGCATAGATGTAATCACCGGATACCGCTACCCGTCCGGAATAGGCCGGCATTCGGGTTGAGGCCTGCAGCACCGGGTGCGCGGGATCGGACAGGTCGAAGACGCGGAGGTTATGCGAGCCGGATAACCCGGAGTGAACAAGACGCCTGCCCGCCACCACCATGGCGCCGCCGCTCCATCCGGGCAGAGGAAAGCGACTGGTCTCCGTAGGGCTGGCCGGGTTGCTCACATCGAGCACCACAAGACCGACGTCAGCGAACAGGTAAGCATGGCTTCCCAGGACCGCTACGTCGCTCCCTACCTCCAGTCCACTGCAGCATGTTCCCACAAGGGGGAGATTGATGATGTCGGAGAGCGAGAAGATGGCTAGCTGGTTGCCTCCCGCTACATACGCATACTCCTCGGTTGCAGCAATCGCCACCGCAAGCCACTCCTTGCGTCCAATGCCCCGCACGTGGTTCGGGTCGCCAATATGGTACACGCGGAAGCCATAGTCGAGGTTGCCGAGGAAGGCATACGTGCCAGCCACAGCAACGTCATTGCCAAAGCGGGCCGTGACTTCGAAGGTGTCAATGAGGCGGGGGTGTCTTGCGTCGGCTACATCGACCACCTGCAAGCCCGCGTACACCGCCAGATATGCCGTGTCGCCCTGCAGCGCAATCGCCGCAGGCTGCCCGCCGATGGTGCAGGAACCTACCTGGGTCGGGTGCAACGGATCGCTCAGGCTCAGGACCCGGAAGAGGCCATCGGATGCCAGGTACACATAGTCCGCATCCGCTGCTGCGGCTCCCGCCGCACCTAACATTGCGTACTGTCCGAGGAGTCCGGGATTCAGCGGATCGTTGAGGCTGACGATCTGCAAACCTCGCTCGCACGCGAGATAGGCGTAACCACCCGCGAGCACGACACGCCAGGCAGCGCCAGCCGTGGAATAGTAGCTCACATTCTCGGGTTGTGCCACATCACGGATGTCGTAGATGGTCAGACCGCCAGAAGCCAGATAAGCATAGTCCCCCGCAACGGCCACGTCGTGAACTTGAGGCCAGATCTCGAAACTGCCGAGTGTAGCCATCTGTTGAGGGTCAGTGACATCCACCAGGGAGACGGTCCCGGGGTACATGATCGACGGACTGGTCCAGACAAAGGCCAATCCGTCCCGCGGCAGGCTCACGCCGCTGCAGCCGGACGGCCAGGTCCCTTTCTCCAGCGGGTGGGCAGGGTCCGACAAATCCAGGGCGGTCAGGGCAGTCGAACCGGCCACATAGACATCGCCGGAAGGGGTCACTGCGACATCGTTGGCTCCGTCGCCGAAGGTGCTGATCAGGGATGGGTACGTGGGATCAGAAATATCCAGGATCTGTAGACCGGCTTCCCCATCGGCCACGTAGAGGTCACCCTGCAGGGCCAGGGCGTTCGCCGCGGTCTCGGTGAACGAGCCAACTTCGGTGGGTTGCGTTGGATCAGAGATGTCCAGGATGCGGACGCCCGCCAACTCAGCAGCGACGTAGGCATAATCGCCGGCCAGCGCCACATCGGACACCACACCCAGCCAATCCGCGGTCTGGGTCACAAAGGCCGGGTGCGCCATGTCGCTGACGTTGAGGACCACGAGTCGCGACCCAACGCCCAGGAAAGCATAGTCGCCCTGCAGAGCCACGGTGCGACTGGCCCCACCCAACTGCGCCAGCCAGGTGAGGCTGGTATCCAAAGCGGAACCGGCAGGGGGCTGTGGTGCGCTCGGGGAGGAGTCACTTTCGGGCACTTGTACGGCAGCCGATGGCCCGGCGAGGCTGAGGCCCTGGCTGAGAACAAACAAGAGGACAAAGACCATGGCCCACACGTATCTCTTGCTCATCGATCCACCCTCCTGGTGTCCACAATGACGGCGCAAAACCGGGCAGACGAGACTACGTTTCGGAGCCTCTATTCGCTTCAGATTCTAACACACAGGCGCACGCCGGTCAAAGCGCCGAGAGTGCCAAGCATTAAAATGCCCGCCTGAAAGTGAGAAGCGGCCTCGGCCACCAGGACGTGCATCCCAAGCCCCTGAGGGGGCTTTTCAATCTCAGACGGTGACTTCATCCGTCGACCCCGCTTGACACGGCTCGCCGGCCCGCATACAATGACCGCTGCCGGCAATCCAGGCGCAAAGCGATCCTTTTACGTCTTGCCTTGCGCATCGCTTATCACTTATCAGTTATCACGTATGACGCATCACGTATCACGTTTTACGTTTTACGCTCAGGGGGACCATGGAACCGCAACACCTCAGGGAACTGCTCAATCACATCCAGTCGGGCCAACTACCGGTCGACGAGGCGATGGAGAGGCTCAAGACGCTCTCGTTCGAGCCGCTGGCCGGCGTGGCCAACCTGGACCACCATCGCGAGTTGCGCACCGGCCAGCCGGAGGTGATCCTGGCGCAGGGCAAGACGCCCGAGCAGGTGTCCGCCATCTTCCAGCGCCTGGCCGATGCCGGCGGGCGTGTGCTGGCCACGCGCGTGCAGCCCGATGTCTATGCGCTCATCCGCGACCGGCTGCCGGAGGGCACGCAGTACCACGAGCTGGCCCGCGTGCTGTGGCTGGACCGCGACCCGAACCGGCCGCGCAGGCCGGGGATTGCGGTGGTCAGCGCCGGTACGTCCGACCTGCCTGTGGCTGAAGAGGCGGCGACCTGTGCGGAGTGGATGGGCAACCGGGTCGAACGCATTGGCGATGTAGGCGTGGCCGGACTGCACCGCCTGCTGCACCACCTGCCGGCCCTGCGCCGGGCGCGGGTGCTCATCGTCGTGGCCGGCATGGAGGGCGCTCTGCCCAGCGTGGTGGGCGGGCTGGTGAGCTGCCCGGTGATCGGCGTGCCCACCAGCGTGGGCTACGGCACCAGCTACGGCGGCCTGGCGGCGCTGCTGGCGATGCTCAATAGCTGCGCCAGCGGGGTCGGCGTGATGAACATTGACAACGGCTTTGGCGCCGCCTGCCTGGCGGACAAGATCAACCGGGTGGGCGATGAACCGGCAACTGACTGACGCCACAGCGCGGTTGCGCGCCGCGGCATTACCCGCTGCCCTGCCGGACAAGTGGAGCGCGCTCCTCGCCACGCTGACCGGTTATGGCTCGGCCGTGGTGGCCTATTCGGGTGGAGTGGACAGCGGGCTGCTGGCCTACGCCGCCTGGCTCGCTCTGGGGGAGCGTATGATCGCCGTCACCGTGTCATCGCCGCTGGAGATCCCCGGGCAGGCCCGGCAGGCGCAGACCTTTGCCGCCGAGGCGGGTTTTCCCCACACCACCCTGTCCCTCGACGTGCTCGAGAACCCGGACGTGGCGCGCAATCCGCCCGAGCGCTGCTACTTCTGCAAGCGCAGTATCCTCCGGCTCCTGCATGGTTACGCCGCCGCGCATGGCTATGCCGTGGTGGTCGAAGGACAGAACGTGGACGACAACGCCGACTACCGTCCCGGGCGGCGCGCCGTGCAAGAGACGGGCACACGCAGCCCGCTGCTGGAGTGCGGCCTGACCAAAGCGGACATCCGCGCGCTGGCCGGGGCCCTGGGCCTGTCCATCTGGAACCTGCCGAGCTCGCCGTGCCTGGCCACGCGCATCCCGTACGGCGAGCCGATCACCGCCTCCGCCCTGTCGCGCATCGCCGCGGCCGATTCCCACCTCTCGTCCGGGGTTCGCCGCAGGGCGCGCATCACGATCGCCGCGAAGAGGGGGTCGACCCCGGGGAGCGCTTCCGTGAGCGGGCGCGGAGGCTCGGTGAGCCGGAGGATCACCGCCTGGAG
>JAEAMF010000947.1_pt1 | contig 26178 bp, 24 predicted proteins | sample 8958721 | NCBI WGS metagenome assembly JAEAMF01 (sample SAMN16933255, study PRJNA681124) | bioreactor sludge metagenome | isolation source: anaerobic bioreactor treating anionic surfactant - SDBS | place: India: Bengaluru | collected 2019-02-28 | reverse complement strand
GTTGATGGTCGCACTGGCGCTTTATGGTAGAGAACGTCTGTCCCAGCCGCTCGCCGCGCCGTTGCCAGGAGTGGCCGAATACACTCACGCCGGATGTGACAAAATGGCACACTGACGCGCTTTTACATCTGCGCCCCACTGCGGCTAAATAGTGGCTTCATAACTCAGCCCTTCCCCTAATGGCCTCGTTGAAACGCATAAGCCCCTGGATTGCCTGCCTGGCTGTGCTGCTCAACCTGCTGGCCATGCCCATAGGCCGTGCGCTACAGACGCAAGATGTGCAGTTGCCGCTGTGGGGCGGTTTCTGCTCCGCAAACCCTTCTACCCCTCGCGTGCCTGCGCTCGACAAACTGATCGATACGCATGCACCCGCGTCACTGAAAATCAGTATGCAGCATGGCGATTGCTGCTGTGGCCACAATGGCCAGGCTGCGTTGCCTTCGCCATACGTTCGGCATGTCTTTGGATTGTTCGCTGTCGATGCCGAACTGCGTAATCCGGTGCTTCCACCATCGTCTCCCCGCCGGCTCTGGCCACGTCTCAACCCCCGCGCCTCTCCTGTTGCCTGATCACTAAGTCCAGTCCTTCCAGACCGTATCTGGCAAGGCATTCATTGCCGGGCCCTGGGCGATTTCGCACCGCCCATTGGCACGATTGAGTTTTCTTGGTTATCAGGACGTATGCGTTATGCCTGCTCCATGTAGTTTGCCGCGTGTAAAACAACGCGTTGTTTCCCGCTCGTTTCTTGCCTTGCTCAGCGCCAGCCTGTCTGCATTTGATCCGCTTTCAATCGCCGTTGCAGCAACCTCCAGCAGCGAAGACTCCACACTCACCCTTGGCACTGTCACTGTTTCAGGTGCAGCAGCAGGCCCCTTGGCAACCAGCAGCGTAGTCAGCTCTGTCGATATTCTTGGGGGCGATATCCTCGAAAAAATGCCAGTCAACTACAGCTGGGAGCTGTTCAGCCGCGCACCGGGGGTGATGCTCACCGAGTTCAACCAAGGCACTACCTCGGGGAAAATTTCTTTCCGAGGCTTCAACGGTGAAGGCGAAGTAAATGCCGTCAAGTTGTTGATTGATGGCATTCCGAGCAACAGCAACGACGGCAACATGCCGTATATGGACATGATTTTCCCCCTCGAACTCGACAGCATCGAGGTGGTGCGCGGCACCAGTGATGCGCGTTACGGTCTGAACAACATCGCAGGCAATGTGAACATGTTGACCCGTACCAGCGGTGACTACACCAAGGCCAGGGTCCGCTATGGCAGCTTCAATACCCAAGAGACACAATTGGCCAAGGGCATCGAAAGCAGCAACTGGACTCAGAACTACTTCATTGCCTACCAGAAAGCCGATGGCTACCGTGACCATGCCGAGGCTGGCCGGTATTCCATGTCAGGCAAGTGGTTCTATACCCCGGACGACGACAGCTACCGTATAGGCCTGATTGCCCGTCACTATGAAACCGAAGCTCAGGAGCCCGGCTACCTGACAGAAGATGACGCCCGCCATCATCCCACTATGACCAACAGCTACAACGCGACGGACAAGGGCACGCGGCGGATGAACCAGGTCAGCCTGCATTTCGATACCGAGCTGACCGACAGCCTGGCCTGGTCGGCTAAAACCTACGTCAATACCTACGACGATCGTCGCTGGACACAGTACTGGCGCACCAGCTCCCAACAGGAGCGCGACACCTATGAAACCCAATACGGTGCCCTTACCTCTCTGACCTGGCGCCCTGAAGTCAACGGGTTGTATGACTTCGCGTTGGAAGGTGGCGCAGATGTGCAACAGCAACAGAACAAGAGTGAGCGTTACATAACCAAGTCTCGTGTGCGCCAATCTCAGACGCGTGATCAAGCATTCGACTTTGACACGTACGGTGCTTATGTTCAGGCCGAGATCAAACCGTTCGAGTCGTTGAAAATCGTCCCTGCCTACCGGGTCGATAAAATCCAGGGTGATTTCACCAATGAAATGACCGGCACGGATTACGACATCAACGACTACGGGCTGATCAAACAGCCCAAGCTCAGCATTGTTTACTCACCCTGGGCAGTGACCAGCGTTTATGCCAACTGGGGGCGTACATTTCAGGTGGGTACAGGCGCAGCCGCGTACAAGATTCCTCCGCGTACCACCGACCTGGAACCCTCGATCAATGAGGGCTGGGAAACCGGCGTCAAATTCACCCCGAGTGACTGGGTCGATGGACGTATCGCCTATTGGCAACAGGAGGCCACCGGTGAAGTCAGCCGCCGTCTCAACGACCCGAGCGGAGAATCGGACAACGTTGGTGAAACCCGGCGCTGGGGATACGACCTGCAGGTGAACATGCATCCCAACGAGCGTATCGATTTCTGGATGGCCTACGTCTGGCAATATTCAAAGATCCTGCAGCCCAGTGCGACCTTGCCTGACAGTAAAGGCCAGGAAATCGACCACGTACCGCATCATTTGTACAACGCCGGCGTCAGCTACCAGGCCACACCTGCCCTGCAGTTGACGGCATGGATGAATGGACAGACCAATTACTACCTGGAACGGCAGAACACCCAAGGTACCTACGGCGGTTATGTATTGATGAACCTTGGTGCTGTCTACAAGGTAACCGAGTCGGTCAGTGTCGACGTACAGCTCAAGAACCTGACAAACCGCTATTACGAATACGTCTGGTACGACCCGGATGGCGCCAATGCGTCACTGCATTCACCTGGCGACGGGCGTGCGCTCTACACCGGCATCACGTTTGATCTCTGAACACCCGTTTGCAGTGGGGGCACTCCGCCCCTGCTGCTGCCACCTCAAGCGGGCAGCAAAGTGAAAAATTATGGGGCTACAGTAGCGCTTGGCGATTAAAAACGCGCCGGTGGATTTGCTCAATTGCAGCGCACTTCTATATTGAGCTAGTGACAGCGGTTCCTCGCCCTTTGCTAGAGCACAGATCATGGTGAAAACTGATCGTCTGATCATTTGCGAACACTGTGACTGCGTGTACGAAAAAGTCACGCTTGCCAAACATCAGAAAGCCTTGTGTCAGCGTTGCGGCGCAGTGCTTCAACGCTACAACGGAATGACCTTGCAGCAACGGCTGGCGTTGAGCCTTACGGCGGCAGTGCTGTGGATTTTCGCCAACTTCTACCCGGTCATGAGTATCAGCCTGCAAGGCCTGAGCAACAGCGCAACCCTCTGGGATTCGGTGCGGGCCTTGAGTAACGGGCCTATCACCTTCATTGCACTCGTGGCAGCCATCGCCATCATCATCGCGCCGCTCTTTCAACTCGTGCTGTTGATCTGGGTGCTGACCTTTGCAATGGCTACCAAACGCTCTCCCGCGTTCAAGCTGTGCATGCGTTGGCTTGAGACCTTGAGGCCTTGGAGCATGCTTGAGGTGTGCCTGCTTGGCGCGATGGTCGCAGTTTTCAAACTGGCGGGCATGTTGGATGTGCTGCCCGGTATAGGCCTGATTGCCCTCGCTGTGTTGAGCTTGCTGATCATAAGGGTTGCCGGGCGCGATGTTCGCGAACTGTGGGAGATGTTGCCATGAGCACGCCTGCACTCGCCGCAGAGCTGAACCTTGCCTTGTGCCATGCGTGCAGCATGGCTTGCGACATGACCGATCACCCGCACACCTGTCCTCGCTGCGGCGCGGCGCTGCACGTACGCAAGCCTGATGCGTTGGCCCGCACCTGGGCCTATATGCTTGCCGCCTTGATCTTCTATATCCCTGCCAACCTTTTACCGGTGATGAACACGAGCCTGTTCGGCAGTGGTGCCGACAGCACGATCATGAGTGGTGTCATCGAGTTCTGGGGGCACGGCGCCTGGGACATTGCTTCGATTATCTTCATCGCCAGTATCGCCGTACCCGCGACCAAATTCGTCGCCTTGACCCTGCTATTGGTCACCGTACAACGCCAGAGTGACTGGGCCCGCAGAGAGCGAGCGCAGCTCTATCGCTTCGTCGAGGTCATTGGCTACTGGTCAATGCTCGACGTCATCGTGGTCGCCCTGGTGGCGGCACTGGTCAAGTTTCAGGCACTTGGCGACATTGAACCGCGCCCGGGCATTCTCTTCTTCGGCCTGGTGGTGGTGTTCACCATGCTTTCGGCGATGAGTTTCGACCCGCGTCTGATCTGGGAACCCAAAAAAACCGAGGAGCGCATGGATGAAGCCAGCAACCCCTGATAGCCAAGCCATGCCCGGCCAGCCCAGCATCAAGACCCGCCGCGTCAGTGTTTCGGTGGTGTGGATTGTTCCGATCATTGCAGTCCTGGTGGGCATTTCCCTGGTGGTGCATAACTGGCTGCAACAAGGGCCTGTCATTACTGTCACCTTCAAGACCGGTGAGGGGCTGACCGCCAACAAAACGCCGGTGAAATACCGTAACGTCGTGATTGGCCAAGTCACTGACGTCCAGTTGAGCAGCGACCAGAAAAATGTGACTGCAACCCTGAAACTGGATAAACAGGCGGAACACTTTACCCGCACCGGTTCGCAGTTCTGGGTCGTGCGTCCACGCATCGGCGCCGGCGGTGTTTCTGGCATCGACACGCTGCTGTCCGGTGACTTCATCGGTGCCGATGTCGGTCAAGGTGAGGGGCGATCCAAGGCGTTCAAAGGCCTGGAGGTGCCTCCTCCCATCACCTACGGCGAGCCGGGAAAGCGTTTCACACTGCGCGCGCCTGACCTGGGTTCGCTTGGCATTGGCTCGCCTGTGTATTACCGCAAGATTCCCGTCGGCCAGGTGGTGTCCTACACCCTGGCGCCCGATGGCAAGGGCGTGGACATTGAAGTGTTTGTCCATGCGCCCAATGATGCCTTCGTCACCAATGACACCCGTTTCTGGAACGCCAGCGGCGTCGACGTCGAACTCAGCGCTAATGGGTTTGCGGTGAGCACTGAATCGTTGTCTTCCTTGTTGGTTGGCGGTATCGCCTTTCGTGCACCGGACTACAGCCCTGACGACCGGCCAGCACTTGAGGATTCTCCCTTTGAACTGTTTGCCGACCAGGAAACCGCCCTCGCCCCACCTAACGGCAAGGCGCAGTACCTGTCACTGCGTTTCGATGAAGCACTGCGCGGCCTGAAAGTCGGCGCTCCGGTGGAGTTTCTTGGCATCGACATCGGCAAGGTCGTCTCGGTCAACCTGGACTACGATGAGCAGCGCCACAGCTTCCCGGCGAACATTGGCATTGTGATCTATCCGCAACGCTTGGGGCCCGCTCACGCCAAGATGCTCAAGGCGCTCAAGCATGATCCCAGTGACGAACAGGCAAGCGTACGCCTGTTCGGCACCTTCATCGACAATGGCCTCAGGGCTCAGGCGCGCAGTGGCAATCTGCTGACCGGGCAGTTGTATATTGCGCTGGATTTTTACCCTGATGCGAAGAAGGTGGTCTTCGATCCAAGCGCGCGCCCCGTCAGCTTGCCTACGGTGCCAGGAAGCCTGGAGCAACTGCAGGAAAAATTTCAGTCAATGCTCGACAAGCTGGACAAACTTCCACTGGAGCGCATCGCCAACAACCTGGACAGTAATCTGGTGGAACTGCGCAAGGGCCTGCAACAGTTCAACAGCAACACGCTGCCGGGTGTTCACGGCACATTGCAAGAAATCAGCAAAACCCTGCAATCGGCAAATACGACCCTGGCCGACGACTCGCCACAACGAGAACAGCTCAAGCAAACCCTGGATGACGTGGGGCGTATGTCGCGCTCCCTGCGGGAGCTGTCGGACTATTTCGGGCGTCATCCCGAGTCGCTGTTGCGCGGCAGACCCAAGGATGCACCCGCAGAAAACCTGGAACCCTCGCGTAACTGATTGCAGGAGTTTGCACCATGCGGCTACCGCTCAAACCATTGTCGATCGCTTTGGCACTGTTGCTCACAGCGTGCCGCAGTGATCCGATTCACTATCACACCCTGATGCCAACCCAGGCCCCCGCCGTATCGGGCTCCAGCCACCTCGATATCCAGATTGAACGGCTCAGTCTGCCGCCGCAGGTCGACCGCCCGCAAATTGTCATTCGCCAAGGCAACAGTGGCCTGGCCGTTCTGGAGACAGAATGGTGGGGCGCGAGCCTCGCCGACGAACTGCAAAGTGCGCTTGTCGATTTGCTCCCCAGCAATGGTGCCTCGCACAAGATCGGCTTGAGGCTGGATGTTCAGCGATTCGACTCGGTGCCTGGGCAATACGCCTTGCTCGAGACCAAATGGCGGCTTCGCGCGTTGACCACAGGGGACAACACGCCCTCCTTGAGTTGTCGGAGCGTATTCAGAACGGCCTCGGGGGTAACGATTGAGGACTTGGTTGCCGCGCACCAGCATAACGTTCAAGCGCTGGCAACGTTGATTACACAAGCAGCCAGTGACGGGCGCAGTACCTGTCCATCGCCACAGTAACCGCACATGTACCAGAACCTTGCGCTATTCACAGCCTTCCTGCTGGTTTACAGCATTTTCGCCGGGCGTTTCGAGAAGCGGCTGTTCAATGGCCCCCTGGTGTTCATGCTCGTGGGGATCGTACTCGGCCCTGCGCTCTTGGGCATTCTGCAGCCGCGGATAGACAAGGATGGCCTCAGGGCATTGGCAGAATTGACCTTGGCCATTGTATTGTTCAGCGATGCTGCCAATGCAAACCTCAAGGTACTGCGCGCCCATGAGGGGTTGCCGTTACGCCTGCTGTTGATCGGTCTGCCGCTGACCATCGTACTGGGCTGGTTGGTGGGGCTCTGGGTCTTCCCGCAGGTACGGCTGATAGAGCTTGCAATCCTGGCAACCCTACTCGCGCCTACCGACGCGGCGCTGGGAAAAGCCGTCGTCACCAATCCGAAGGTCGCCGAACCCGTGCGCGAGGGGCTTAACGTAGAAAGCGGCCTTAACGATGGGATTTGCGTACCGGTACTTTTGCTTTTCCTGGCGTTACTGGTTGAGGAACAAGCGCAGCATCCGGTTCTACTTGCCCTGGAACTGGTCGCCGAAGAGCTGGGCATTGGTGCGCTCAGCGGGGTACTTCTCACGCTCATCGCCTGGCAACTACAAAAGCTCTCCTGGAAACATCAGTGGCAAATGCAGGTATGGTCGCAACTCACCCTGCCGGGGCTTGCGGTGCTGTGCTTTGCCACGGCGCAAGTGCTGGGTGGCAGCGGCTTTATTGCCGCATTCGTCGGCGGCCTGCTTGCCGGGTACCTGTTCAAGGATCAGAAGCATCACCTGCTTCAGGCCAGCGAAGAGTTTGCCAGCCTGCTCTCGGTGCTCACCTGGGGCGTATTTGGTGCGGTGGTAATACCGAAAGCGTGGAGCAGCCTGACCTGGGATATTTGGCTATACGCCCTGCTCAGCTTGACCCTCGTACGTATGCTTCCCGTGTTGTTGTGCCTGCTGGGAACGCGCTTCGACCTTGAGACGCGCCTGTTCATGGCGTGGTTCGGCCCGCGAGGGCTGGCGACAATTGTCTTCGCGGTGATGATCATTGACTACCCACTGGCGTCCACCAGCACCTTGGTCGCCACCGCCATTTGTACCGTTCTGCTGAGTGTGCTGTTGCATGGCCTGAGCGCCAACCCGTGGGTGGCCCGCCTGGTCCGTCGTACACCCTGAGTGAAGTGAGCACATATACCGTTCAGGCGCCGACTATCGGCAGCGCATATCGGATGGCAGTGGCTACGCTTCACTCCAATAGAGCTGCGTAGCGCAAAGGAGCAACGATGAAAACCGAGAAAACTGAAGCGCGCAATCCTGCCAAGTCATCGCAAAAAAAACTCGACCGCAAGACCTATGAAAAGCAACTGAAGGCACTGCATGTTGAGCTGGTCAAATTACAGCAGTGGGTCGTGGAGACCGGTGCAAAGGTTCTGGTGGTTTTTGAAGGGCGCGACGGCGCAGGTAAAGGCGGCACCATCAAGGCATTGACAGAGCGTGTCAGCCCGCGGGTCTTTCGGGTTATTGCACTGCCCTCACCTACCGAGCGGGAAAAAAGCCAGCTCTACTCGCAGCGCTATATGCCGCATTTCCCCGCCAGTGGTGAAGTGGTGATTTTCGACCGCAGTTGGTACAACCGGGCAGGTGTCGAACGTGTCATGGGGTTTGCGGACGAGAACCAGGTGCGCACGTTTCTTGAGCTGACGCCGATGTTTGAACGGCACATCGTGCGCTCGGGCATCATCTTGCTCAAATACTGGCTGGAGGTCAGCCCCAAAGAACAGGAGCGCCGCCTCAGAGCCCGAATTACCGATGGCCGAAAAACCTGGAAGTTGTCGCCGATGGATGTGTTGTCTTTCAACCGCTGGGACGACTACACACGTGCCCGGGACGAGATGTTCAAGGCAACGGACACTCAATGGGCCCCGTGGTTCGTAGCACCGTCGGAGGACAAGAAACGGGTTCGGCTTAACCTGCTGACACACTTGCTCGCGCAAATACCCTACACGGAAATAAAACAGCCGAAGGTCAAATTGCCAAAACGCAGAATAGGCCGTTACAAGGACATCAAATACCCCTTCAAGTACATCGACGAACCTTTCTGAAGCACCGGGACGACGCGGACTCGTCCCGGTTGGAACAGGATTACTCCATGTGCATGTGACCCGACATGTGCTCATGGTCTGGCATGTTCAGCGCGCGTGCCGGCGCGCTTACGTTGATGCGTTCCAGCTGGCCCTTGGCATCTTTCACCACCAGTGTCAGCGGTACCGCGTCGCCTTCCTTGATCTGCTTGATCAGGTCGATCAGCATCACATGGTAGCCAGCAGGCTCCAGCGTAACGGCTGTTCCTGCTGGCAGCGCCACCGACGTCACGGGCTGCATGCTCATGACGTCGTTTTTCATCTGCGACTGATGGATCTGCACGGTCTTGGCAACCGGGGATTCAACGCTGATCAACGTGCTGTCACTGTCGGCAGTCACTTTCATGAATGCTCCGGTTGCCGCCTGATGAGGCACCGTGGCCCGTACCCAGGCGTCATCAACGACGGTTTGCGCTACCGCAGGCAATGTTGCGCCCAGCAGCATGAACAGCGCCACAGCGCGGTTGAGTGGCTTGACTACCATCGCGCTAGCGAATGTGGAACGCATCAACATACCTCCATAACAGTAAGCAGGTCTTCTGCACATTCCTTTGCCGTCAGGGAATGCGACAGGCCAAGACGTAGCACGCCTCGGGAGTCATAAACAAAACTGGTTGCCGTATGGGACAACGTGTAGGTCTCGCCGCTGGGGATCTTCTCGTAGAACACGCCAAACTCCTTGGCGGTCTGTGCAGTCTCTTCCAGCGTGCCAGACAATGCGACGAACGAAGGGTCGAAGGCTTTTACATAAGCATCGAGCACCTGCGGCGTGTCGCGCTCGGGGTCGAGCGTAATAAAGATCACCTGAAGAAAATCGGCATCCTTGCCCATCAGTTTCTTGATCTGCACCGCACGTGCCAGCGTCGTCGGGCAAATCGCCGGGCATTGGGTAAAGCCGAAGAACACCATGGGCATCGAGCCACGGAAACTCGACAGGGTTGTTTCATTGCCTTGAGGGTCTTTCAGCTTGAATGAGCGCCCGAGGATCTGATTGCTCATGTCTTTACCGTGCTTGAACGACAAGCCACCTGAGCTATCACAACCTACGAGAGCGCCCAGGCCCAGCAGGCTGATCCCGGCGACAACCTGGCGTCGGGTCAGTAAATCAGTCATGTATTACCATCCTTTCGGGAAGGTACCAGTCCTGGGAGTGGAGCCTTCAGCAAACGTTATGCAGTCACATATTCTGTCATGCGAACGGCCAACGGTTCCAGCAATCCGTCGCTCGACCTCTGTCGTAGGCCCTCTTCAAACCACCATTTCCCTCCCCCCCCTGGTATTTCTGTCAGTAGACGACCCCTTCTCGCAGCGCCTACTTTCACCACATTCGTGAACAAGGAAGGAGTGGCGAAATGGCGCGACGTTTGAAATCGGTCATCGTGATTGTTTCTCTAGGCATTAGCCTGCTCGCTCATGCGGCTGAGCGGCCATTGAAGCCACTGGCCGAGGAGTCGACTGACTGGCCAGCTATGTGAGCATGCAGCGGGTATGGGCCAGCATCGCCCTGGCAGCCGGCACCACGGTGCCGTATGGGGGCAATGTGTCACCGATCAACGGTATCTTCACCACGGTTGGAAGTTGAGGCGTCGTGCAGTGACAGGTCGTTGTGCGGCCGATCTTCGATAGGCTGATCGGCTGCATGTAGCTGCCTCAGTGCAGCTTCACGCTCGCCTAAAGCCGCTTCCAGGTGCTCGCTGCGCTGTACCAGCAGTACCTGTTGCAAGCGGCTTTCTTCCAACTGCTGGGCCTGTGCCTGGGCCTGTCGGAGCAACTCTTCACGCGCCCCTTGTGACTGCGCGAGGCTGGCATTAAGCGCCTGGAGCTGCTGTTGCTGCTGTTCATGCTGATCCTGCAATGCCATACGTTCGCGCTGTAGTTGCCTAGCTTCAACGAGCAGGCGCTCATTGTCGCGATTCAGGCCTGTCAACTCGTCCTGTTTGACGATCAGGCTCTGTTGCAACTGGCGAATCTCCATCTGCACCTGCTGCAGTTGGCCCTCATGACGGCGTTGGTCCTGCTCGCGCTGTTCACGGCTCGCCGTGCGGTAGTGCTCCAAGGCATCACGGGCATGCCGATGTTTATCTTCGAGCGACTGGATCTGCTCGTCTTTGTCCGCCAAACGCACCTGCAGTTCACCTACGGCCTGATTCAGTGTCGCGTTACGGGTCTGCTCGGTCTGCAAGGCACTGCGGGTGGTCGCCAGTTCGGCGGATTCGCTGGCCAGCGCGGCAGCCTGAATCTGCTGCTGTTGCTGCAGCGCCGCAAGGGCCTGCTGGCTGAGCTGCAACTGCGCCAGCAATGTCTGTTTCTCTTCCTCGAACACGGCGCAGGCATCGCCTACCCGGCAGTCAGCCTCTTCGCGCAACTGTTCAGCCAGTTGGCCCACCAAATGGCTCAGTGCGTCGCTTAGCGTGTGCGTGCTGGCGACCGTGGCCGGTTGCTGCGCCTCGAGCTCTTTCAGGTAGCGGTGAATTGTGGTTTTCGAACCGGTATTGCCCAGCTCGATACGTACCGCATCGATACTTGGATGCTCGCCCCTGGCCAGCAGTGCTTGCCTGGCTTTCTGAACGACTGCCTTGTTGATCCCGCCTCGGGCCATGGGTGCTCCTACGATTTCGTATTGTGGTACGTACCATGTAATTACATATCAGATACTACCTCGGAAATTACTTAAAAACCAAAATTCTAAGATTAAATAATCAAGGCTTATCGCATCTTAGACGCTAGAATGCGTACCTGAAGCTCGTCAGGCAGTACGCATTCGCAAGGAAAGGGCAATGAACAACGTCGATCGCTATCTACAGGCCGCCGTGCGCGAGAACACACGGCGTAGCTATCGTGCTGCGGTAGAACACTTCGAAGTGACCTGGGGCGGCTTTCTCCCGGCGACCGCCGAAAGCATTGCCCGCTATCTGGCCGACTACGCAGGCGAGCACTCCATCAACACACTCAAGCAACGCCTTGCCGCGCTAGGGCAATGGCATGCCAGCCAGGGCTTTGCTGACCCGACCAAAGCGCCGCTGGTGCGCCAAATGATCAAAGGCATCCGCAGCTTGCACCCCACGCAGCCCAGGCAGGCAGCTCCCCTGCTGCTGCAACACCTGCAAGGTGCGGTCGCGCACCTGGAGCGCGAGGCCGCGCACGCGCAACACAGCCAGGACATGCCCGGGCTGTTACGCGCTCGGCGCGACAGCGCACTGCTGCTACTCGGCTTCTGGAAAGGTTTTCGAGGGGACGAACTGGCACGTTTGCGCATCGAACACATTCAGGCGCAAGCAGGTGCCGGCCTGACGATCTACTTGCCGCAAAGCAAAGCCGACCGCCAGGCTTTGGGTGTTCACCATAAGGCGCCGGCACTGAAGGTGCTCTGCCCGGTTCAAGCCTATCTGCGCTGGCTGGAGGTTGCGGGGATTGCCTACGGCCCGGTGTTCCGCAAACTTGACCGGTGGGGAAACCTCGGCGAGCACGCGCTCAACAGCAACAGCCTGATTGGCCTGTTACGTCGTATTTTCGAGCGCAGCGGTGTTCCCGCGGCGCTTTACACCGGCCACTCGCTGCGTCGCGGCTTCGCCACCTGGGCGACCGCCAGCGGCTGGGACCTGAAGGCATTGATGAGTCATGTCGGCTGGAAGGACGCCAAGTCCGCGATGCGTTACATCGATGCCTCGGCGTCGTTCGGAGAACTGGCAATGCTCAGTGGCGATCCGTCAGCGAATCTGATGCTTGTGCAACAGCCGATAGAAGGTGGGGCGTGAAACGCCAAGCACGCGCGCAGCAACACTCAGGTTATCGCTGTGACGATTGAGCACGTCGCACAGCGCCTGACGCTCTGCACGCTGCTTGTAGTCCTCTAGCGTACCTATCGGAACCACCTCAAGGGCAAGCCCGTGCAGGCCCAGGTCCTGCGCTTCGATCTGCCGCCCTTCGGCCAGCACCAGGCCTCGACGCACACGGTTGGCTAACTCGCGCACATTTCCCGGCCAATCGTGCCTGCCCATGGCCGCCAAGGCATCCTCGCTGAACGAGCGCGGGCGACGGCCGGTTTCCTGGCTATAAAAATGGGAAAAATGATTGGCCAGCATCGACAGATCGCCATGCCGGTCACGCAGGGGCGCCGTGACGACCTGCAGCACATTGAGCCGATAGTACAGGTCCTCCCGGAACCGTCCACGGGTGATCGCCGATTCCAGATCCACGTGGGTCGCTGCCAAGACCCTTACATCCACAGGAATTGGCTGACTGCCACCGACCCGCTCGATATGCTTTTCCTGAAGAAAGCGCAGCAGATTGGCCTGCAGCTCCGACGGCAGGTCGCCGATCTCGTCGAGAAACAGCGTCCCGGTATTAGCCGCCTCAATCCGGCCGACCTTACGCTGATGGGCGCCGGTAAAAGCGCCTTTCTCGTGACCGAACAGCTCTGACTGGATCAGGTGCTCCGGGATCGCTCCGCAATTGATCGCCACAAAGGGATTGTCCCGACGCTGGGATAGCCGATGCAAGGTACGCGCAACCAGTTCCTTGCCCGTGCCGCTTTCACCACGGATCAATACCGGCGACTCCGTGGGCGCAAGCTTGCTGAGTAACTTGCGCAACTCACGTATCGGGTAGCTGTCGCCGAGCAACTCATGCCCAGACTCCTCCACATGCACAGTGCCTTTGCCACGCAGGCGGGCCATGCCAAAGGCGCGACCTAGCGTGACCTGGACACGAGAAACGTCAAACGGCAGGGTGTGAAAGTCAAAAAACCACTCACAGACAAAATCACCCACATTCTGCGCACGCAACTCTTCGGCGCTGAGCACGGCAATCCATTCAGTACCGCTGCGGCTAATCAAATCCTTCACGGCATCCGGGTGCTGCAGATGCGACGGCTGCAAGCGCAACAAGCCCACATCGCAGCGCTGCTCGGAGGCCGCCGCCAACGTACAGCTATCGACATCCCAGCCTACATTTCGCAACCCGGGCAGCAGGCGATGGCAGTCGTCGCAGGGATCAACAATTAGCAGGCGGCGACTCAGAGCGGGCTCGAACATGAACGATCCTTGACGCCAATTATTGGGAAAGTCAGTGAAAACAGCATGTTGGCAGGTCCGTTTGTAACAGTAGCAACGAACCGTCAAGTTCCCACTACCGTTTGTCTATCAGTTGCCGGCAATAAAGCGATGCTTGGAATTTTTTATGCCGCCGAATATCCAACGACACACGCAAAACAACACGTTAGCGTGATGCGCTGATTTTTTTAATAAGCCATGTGACTCGAACAAGCCTTGCGCGCATCAGTACAAGTAACTCACCGCTGTAGCGGTTTCCATGAATGTTTGGGTATTACGAGAGGACCTGACCCGATGAACGCCTCGCTGCGTGTCAACGAAGCACTGCTAATCACCACTCACGCGTTTGAACCCTTCCAATGCGTAACGTGGGATTCACCTAACGGTACAGGCGAGCTGAGCCTGGCGGTGATCGACCGGACCAGCACCCGTATCGGCAGCAAGCAAGTCTCGAGCAGCACCTATTCCGACCCGGCGCAACTGGCGCATTTCATTGAAGAAGTGCGGGCCGAATTGAGCGAAAAAGGCTACGACCTACAACCGTGGTCGATGCCTGAATAAGCAGTATGGCCAATGTGGAAGTGCGTCACTCTGACGCACTTCCACGCAGGAACTTGTTGCGCGCCTATATAACAGTGATATCAAACCGCATTATCAGTGCCATCACTTAATTGGCCAGTCTATAACGGTTTGAACTGCTCGATATGTTGATAGTCGGCCTGTAGTTGTTCGGCCATCAGACGAGCGCGCCCCAAGCGTATTGGCGCCATTTCCATGTCAATCAACAGACTGGTGCAGGGTAACGCTTGCAACACTGGCCAGGCGCTAAGCCGTCCGTCGGTCAGAATCAGGCAACGTCGCTGTTCGTCCGGGTAACGCTTGGCCCGCTGCAACAACCACTGCCTGGCCTGTTCCAGCGCCGCCAGCAAGGGTGTACCACCGCCAGCGCCCAGCGCTTCCAGCCAGGGGCCAAGCGCCCTCGACGCTTTTAACCCCTGACGCTGCCACCGTGGCTCTTTGCCGCTGGCCGTCAACAGTGCCAGCCGCGCCCGTTGCCGATAGGCCTGATCGAAGAACTCGGCCAACAAGCCTTTGGCATGGCTCAACGCCTTGTAGCGGCGAGTTGAAGCCGAGGCATCGACGATTACCACCCACAGTTCATGAGGTGAGGCGCTACGCTGAACCCAGCATAGGTCCAAGCGCTGACGTGGGCGCCCTTTGAGCAGCGTGGCAGGCCAGGCAACGCGCCCCTGCCTGCTGGCAACGGCTGCGCCCCGCTCACCTCGCTTCAATCGACCGGCATGTGGCCTTGCATCCGCCACGGTATGCTTGGGCGGGCGGATGCTCAGGGCTTTTTTGGCCAGCTGGGCGCCTCGCGTCGAACGCCAGTCGCGGTTGCCTGCGGTGGCAATTCCCCCCACTGACCCTCTGACTGCGCTTGTGCCTGGCTACTGCCTGCCGACTTGGGCGGCTGTGGCTGCGGCGAATCGGTCGCATGATCGCGACGGCGATGGCGCAAGGCGAATTCCGCCACAGCATCGATATCCTGTTCGCTGATGTGCTGAGCGCCACGCCACGCTGCATGGGCGCGCGCGGCACGTAACCAGACCAGATCGGCACGCAGACCATCGACGCCCGCGGCAAAACAGCGCTCGGTAATGTTCACCAGGGCTTGATCGTCCAGGGCAATAGCGGACAAGCGTTCACGTGCTTCATGACAGCGCAGTCGTAACGCGGCTTGCGCCTCCTCCCATTGCGCACAGAACGCAACTGGGTCGCTGTCGAACGCCAGTCGCCGGCGAATGATCTGCCCACGCGCTTGCGGCAGCGGCTGGCCCTCCAGGGCCACATTCAATCCGAAACGGTCAAGCAACTGTGGCCGCAGTTCGCCCTCTTCCGGGTTCATGGTGCCAATCAACACGAAGCGGGCACTGTGGCGGTGAGAGATACCGTCACGTTCGATACGGTTGGTGCCACTGGCGGCGACATCCAGCAACAGGTCGACCAGATGGTCGGCCAGCAGGTTGACTTCATCGACATAGAGCACGCCACCGTCAGCCTTGGCCAGAACACCCGGTGAAAACTGCGCGCGTCCTTGGCCGAGTGCGGCATCCAGATCGAGCGTACCGACCAGTCGCTCCTCTGTCGCACCCAAGGGCAAGGTCACGAATGGTCCTTCGCCGAGCAGGTCCGCCAGGCCTCGGGCCAGCGTACTTTTGGCCATGCCGCGCGGACCTTCGATCAGGACACCACCGATCTTCGGATCGATTGCAGTCAGGCACAATGCCAGTTTCAGGTCATCGGCACCGACCACCGCAGCCAGAGGAAAATGTGCAGCTTCAGTCATTTCAGTTCTCTTCTTCACCGTCCAGCAACTGTTCTTCAAGCGCTTCTTTATAGGCGCCAGGTGCTTGCCAGAGGCCACGCTGCTGGGCTTCCAGCAGGCGTTCAGTCATATCGCGCAAGGCATCGGGGTTGTGCTGACGGATAAAGTCCCGTGTCTCGCCATCCAGTACGTAGGCGTCGGCCAGCGCCTGATAATGATGATCGTCGATCAGGTGCGTAGTGGCATCAAAGGCGAACAGGTTATCGACGGTCGCCGCCAACTCGAAGGCACCCTTGTAGCCATGACGCTTTACCCCGTCAATCCACTTGGGGTTCAACGCCCTGGCACGGATGACGCGGTTCAACTCTTCTTTGAGGGTACGGATGCGTGGCCGTTCCGGCTGGCTGTGATCGCCATGATAGCTGGCCACCGATGCGCCACCGAGGCTTTCCACGGCGGCCAGCATGCCGCCCTGGAACTGGTAGTAATCATTGGAGTCGAGTAAGTCGTGCTCGTGGTTGTCCTGGTTCTGCAGTACGGCCTGAACCTGGCTCAGGCGGCGGGCAAAATGACCACGAGCAGGCGTACCTTCGTCTGCGCCACCATAGGCATAACCGCCGTAGTTCAGGTAAACCTCGGCCAGGTCCTCGCGACGATTCCACTGCCGACCATCGATCGCGTTTTGTACACCCGCACCATATGAGCCGGGCTTGGCCCCGAACACCCGCCACCCTGCCTGACGCCGCGCCTGCTCCGGTTCGACGCCGGTTGCCAGCAACTCCGCCTGTTCGGCCCGTACGCGCGCGGCCAACGGGTTGAGGTCGTCCGGCTCGTCCAGCGCTGCAACCGCTTGTACTGCGGCATCGAACAGTTTGATCAGGTTGCCGAAAGCATCGCGAAAGAAGCCCGAAACCCGCAAGGTCACATCAACCCGAGGCCTGTCGAGCAGGCTCAACGGCAAAATCTCGAAGTCATCGACGCGCTGACTGCCACTGGCCCATACCGGGCGTACGCCCATCAGCGCCATGGCTTGGGCAATGTCGTCCCCGCCCGTGCGCATGGTGGCCGTGCCCCACACCGACAACCCCAGCTGACGCAGGTGGTCGCCATGGTCCTGCAGGTGACGCTCCAGTATCAGGTTGGCCGAGGCAAAGCCCAGGCGCCAGGCAGTCGTGGTCGGCAGGTTGCGCACGTCCACGGTATAGAAGTTACGGCCGGTCGGCAGTACGTCGAGCCGCCCCCGGCTCGGTGCGCCGCTCGGGCCGGCCGGCACGAATCGCCCATCCAGCGCATCGAGCAGGCCCTGCATTTCTGCCGGCCCACAGGCATCCAGCTGCGGTGCGACGGTTTGTACCAGCGCCTCGAGAATCGCCCGGACATCGTTCCAGGAGGGTTCTTCCGGCAAGCTCACGACGCCGTCCAAGGCCTGCTCGATCAAGCGCAGTGCGTACAGTTCCAGTCGCTCACGGGTGTCACCCGCCGTACGCCAAGGGTCGGCACTTAGCTCATTCAACAGATGCGGACGCGGGCCTTGCCAGGCGCCCCCCAAATCGCAATCCAGCGGATCGACGCCAAGGGCAAATGCCTTGGCCAGCGCCCTTGGCAAGCTGGCATGCTGACCACGGCCATCGCCCCGCTCTACCCGCAGCAATGCCTGCAAGGTGTCCAGGCGCAGGCGGCCCTGGGGCGATTCTCCGAACACATGCAGGCCGTCACGAATCTGCGACTCCTTGAGGTCGCACAGGTAGGTGTCCAGCCTTGGCAACCAGACAGCGGCGTCATCCAGGCTGTTTTCCAACTGCAGTTCGCGATCGATATGGTTGTCACGGACCAGCGCGAGGATATCGCGCTGCAACTCAGTGGCTCGGCGTGGGTCGAGCAGTTGAGCTTCGTAATACTCGTCGGCGAGCAATTCCAGGTCACGCAACGGGCCGTAGGTTTCGGCACGGGTCAAGGGCGGCATCAGGTGATCGATGATTACCGCCTGAGTCCGGCGCTTGGCCTGGGCGCCTTCACCCGGGTCATTGACGATGAACGGATAGATGTTTGGCAACGGCCCCAGCAGTGCATCAGGCCAGCACTGCGCTGAAAGACCGACCCCCTTGCCTGGCAACCACTCCAGATTGCCGTGCTTGCCGACATGAATCAGTGCATCGGCGGCAAAGCCATGACGCAACCAGAAGTAGAAGGCCAGATAGCCATGGGGCGGTACCAGATCGGGGTCGTGGTAAACCGCACTGGCGTCCAGCTGGTAACCACGCGCAGGCTGAATACCGACGAAGGTCAGACCAAAACGCAGGCCGGCGATCATCATCCGCCCACTGCGGAACATCGGGTCCTGCTCAGGTTCACCCCAGCGCTCCCGCACGGCAGCCTGGTTGGCCGCCGGTAGCGCGGCGAATGCGGCGCGGTAGTCCTCCAGCGCCATGCTTTGTGCACAAGGGCGCTGATCGAGGCTTTCCAGGTCGTTACTGACACCGCCGAGCAGGGCCTGGATCAATGCCGTGCCGGTGTCCGGCAAGGCGCCAACCGGATAACCCTGCCCCTGAAGTGCCCGTAGAATGTTCAGCGCTGCAGCCGGAGTGTCCAGCCCTACCCCGTTGCCAATTCGCCCGTCACGGGTCGGGTAGTTGGCAAGCACCAGGGCTACACGCTTCTGGGCATTGGGCAGTTGCGCCAGTTCACACCAGCGGCGTGCGAGCTCTGCAACGAAGTCCATACGCTCCGGCTGTGCACGGTAACAGACAACATCCGACTGGCTGCGCTCACTGCGCCACGCCAGGTCCTTGAAACTGATCGGGCGGGTGATGATGCGCCCATCGAGCTCCGGCAAGGCAATGTGCATCGCCAGATCACGTGCGCCCAAGCCCTGCTCGCTGGCCTGCCAACCGGGTTCGTTGTCTTGGGCGCAAATGGCCTGCAGCACCGGGATATTGCGGCGAAATGGCCGAAGGTGAGGCTTCTGCGGGCTGGACTGGGCAAACCCGGTTGTATTGATGACCAGCGCGGCCTCGACCTGATCCAGCCAGGCTTCCACTTGGGCCAGGCACTCGGCTTCCTTGAGGCTAGCCACCGCGATGGGCAGCGGGTTGAGCCCTGCGGCGCGGATGCGCTCGCAGAACACATCGATAAAGGCTGTATTGGCCGCTTGCAGGTGCGAGCGGTAGAACAGGACAGGAACCACAGGCTGACTGGCTACCCAGTCAGCGAACCAGTCGTCCAGTACCGCCGCCTCGCGCTCCGGGTGATACACCACCGTGCGCGGCAGTTGCTGGGGCACATCCCAGCGGTAGTCACGTCCGAGCCATTGATTGGCCATGCATTTGAAGAGGTTCAGCGCGTTGGCCTTGCCGCCCTGCCGCAGAAAGTGCCAGAGCCGCTCCGCGTCTGCCGCCGGCACGTTGCCAAGGCTGCTCAACTCCGGATCAGGGCGGTCGTCGCCCGGCACCAGGATCAACTGCACGCCTTGGGCAGCCAATGCCACCAACTGCTCGACGCCATAACGCCAATACCCAATGCCGCCGTGCAGCGACACCAAAATAACCTTGGCATGACGCAGCACCTGGTCAACATACAGGTCTACCGACGCATGATTCTGCACCTGCATCGGGTTGGCCAGACGCAGGCTGGGATAATCCTCCGGCAATTGCCGGGCCGTTTCGGCCAGCAGTGCCAGGTGTGAATCACCGCTGCAGAGAATAACCAGCTCGGCGGGGGTCTGGCCCAAGTCGGCAATACTGTCATCCGGCACAAAGCCGCCGGGCTGGGTCCGCAGCAGGTGCATGGGTCAGGCGCCCAGCGCTGTACGCAGTTCAGCTTCCAGTGTCGCGCCATCCAGCGCCTGGCCGATCAGTACCAGACGGGTACTGCGCGGCTCGTCTGCGCGCCAGGCACGATCGAAGTGCTTGTCGAAACGCGTACCGACACCCTGGATCAGCAGGCGCATCGGCTTGCCCGGAATGGCTGCAAAGCCTTTGGCACGGAGGATGCCATGACGTACGACCAGTTGGGTCAGGGCATCAAGCAGCAAGCTCTCGTCGGATTCAGGCAGCTCAATCGAAATGGAGTCGAAGGCGTCGTGGTCATGATCATCATGGTCTTCACCGTCATGATGGCTGTCATGGTGAGTGCGACGACCGTCAATGTGCGCTTCCGATTCCGCTGCCAATCCGAGCAAGACTTCTAGCGGTAGACGGCCACTGCTGGCCTCGACAACTTTGACTGCGGGTGGCAGCTCTTCGGCCACTTCGGCGCGTACCGCTGCCAAGGCATGTGCCTCGATCAGGTCGGCCTTGTTCAGTACCACCAGATCGGCACTGGCCAGTTGGTCGGCAAACAGTTCATGCAGCGGGGACTCGTGGTCCAGGTTCGGGTCGAGCTTACGCTGGGCATCCACCTGGTCCGGATACGCCGCAAACGTACCGGCAGCCACGGCCGGGCTGTCGACCACGGTAATGACCGCATCGACCGTGCAGGCGTTACGGATTTCAGGCCACTGGAAGGCCTGTACCAGAGGCTTTGGCAGGGCCAGGCCACTGGTTTCGATGAGGATATGGTCCAGGTCGCCACGACGCGCCACCAGCTCGCGCATGACCGGGAAGAACTCTTCCTGCACGGTGCAGCACAGGCAGCCGTTGGCAAGCTCGTACACCCGGCCGCTGGCCTCTTCTTCAGTACAGCCGATGCTGCATTGCTTGAGGATTTCACCGTCGATGCCCAGCTCGCCAAACTCATTGACGATGACTGCAATACGGCGACCCTGTGCATTGTCGAGCATATGCCGCAACAGCGTGGTTTTGCCCGAGCCGAGAAAGCCGGTGACGATGGTAACGGGGAGTTTTGCCAGTGTTTTCATGTCGTTGCCCTTGGCAGCAATGGCGGGCGGGCACGACGAAAACCACGGGGGTCATGTGCCCGTGCGCGTTCGCTACCGGATCACCCCGCCCGGTTGAATGTCGGAAACTGTCCGAGGCAGGTCTCCTGGCTTGCGTCGTGCTGGCGAACATACCAGCGGCACCGGCGCCTTCCCGCAAAACTACGCAGTGGCAATGCCAGGCTTTGCAACGCTTACAGTTGCGGGGGCAGCCGCGGCTTCAACCGCGTTCCCGTCTTAGCTCCGGGCTGACCGGAGAACCTCGAAACGGCAAGGCTACGCAGTCGTTCAGGGTCGGTCAACCGTCGTTGTGATTGACGCGCACCTGCGCCCATGATTTGCTACCGCCTTCGTTTGGGTGCCTTTAACGAGGTGAAACGGGAAACCGGTGCGTCGCGGCCTGAGTTACGCGCGACAATTCCGGTGCTGCCCCCGCAACGGTAAGCGAGGAAAGCGTCTAGACCACTGTGCCAGCAACGCGGCATGGGAAGGTGACGCTCCAGGCTGAGCACTGTGCCAGCCCTCGCAAGCCCGGAGACCGGCCCAGTACAGAATTGACAAACCCGCGGTGGGCGGGCGCTGTTGCAACCTCTGGGTGAGTCCGCCCAAGGGGTTCTTGCGCATGCCTGCTGCTGATAACCCCTCAGAGGAAAGCGCCATGCCCGTCACAACCGCCCACAGCCACTCCGCCGCCATCAGTACCACTCGCAGCCAGCGCCTGGTCGTCGCTATTGGCGCATCGCTGCTGGGCTTGTGCCTGGTTTACTTCGCGGGTTTTTCGCACATCGAGGCGGTTCACAACGCTGCCCATGACACCCGTCACAGCGCCGCGTTTCCTTGCCACTAAGGGGACAGCGCCATGATCAAGCACATTGCCCGCACGGCTGGCTTCACTGGCCTGCTCGCTGCCCTGCTGCTGACCTTGCTGCAAAGCCTGTGGGTCACCCCGCTGATTATCAAGGCGGAAACCTACGAGAGTGCAGCGCCTGCAGTCGAAACCCATAGCCATGATGCGGGTGCCGCCGAGCATCATCACGATGCGCAAGCCTGGGCCCCCGAAGACGGCTGGCAACGGCTGCTGTCCACGACCGGTAGCAACCTGGTAGTGGCCGTCGGTTTTGCCCTGGTACTGGCGGGGCTGTATACCTTGCGTGCGCCTGGAGGTTGGGTCGCAGGCGCACTGTGGGGCCTGGCAGGCTTTGCGGTGTTCTGCCTGGCGCCCACGCTGGGCTTGCCAGCGGAGTTGCCAGGAACGGCCGCGGCCGATCTGGCGCAACGCCAGTTCTGGTGGATCGGTACTGCAGCGGCCACCGCCATTGGTTTGGGGCTTATTGCATTCGCCAACAACGGTTTGCTCAAGTTACTGGGCGCCGCACTGCTGGTCATCCCTCATGTAATCGGTGCACCGCAGCCAGACGTGCATGAGGCCTTGGCTCCGGAAGCACTGGAGGCCGAATTCAAACTCGCTTCACTGCTGACCAACGCTGCCTTCTGGCTGGCATTGGGCTTGATCAGCAGTTGGCTCTACCGTCGCCTGAGCCAGGCGTAATGCCTGAACAGCCCAATCCGTTACGAGTATTCGCCGGGTTGGGCTGTCGCCGAGGCTGTTCGGTGGCAGCCTTGAGCGATCTACTGGATCAAACCCTGCGGGCCCATGGCCTCAGCCACGATAACCTGCGTGGCCTTGCCAGTATCGAACTGAAAAGCGAGGAGCCCGGCCTGCATGCCCTCGCCGCTCAACTCGGCATTCCACTGCTGTTTTTCAGCGCTGCCCAGTTGGCCACCTTTGAATCACGCCTGACCCACCGTTCGCTCCCCGCCTTCGCCCACAGCGGCTGTTACGGCGTCGCTGAAAGTGCTGCACTTGCATTGGCCGAGCACTACGGCGCAATGTCTGCACAGCTCCTTGTTCCACGTCATGCCAGCCTTAATGCCACCCTGGCATTGGCCTGCGGCGCGTCCTTTGACGGATAATCTGCGCCTCGCATCGACCTTACCTTCAGGATTCACCCCATGACCGTCTATTTCATCGGTGCCGGCCCCGGCGACCCGGAGCTGATTACCGTCAAGGGCCAGCGCCTGATTCATCGCTGCCCGGTCATTATCTATGCTGGCTCTCTGGTGCCCGCTGCCGTGCTCGAAGGGCACCGTGCCGAAACCGTGATCAACAGCGCTGAGCTTCACCTGGCGCAAATTATCGAGGCCATGCGAGAAGCCCATGCCAAAGGCCAGGATGTGGCCCGGGTACACAGTGGCGATCCGAGCCTGTATGGGGCCATTGGTGAGCAGATTCGCTATTTGCGCGAACTGGCGATTCCCTTCGAGATCATTCCCGGTGTCACCGCTGCTGCCGCCAGCGCCGCCTTGCTCGGTTGCGAGCTGACCCTGCCTGAGGTTTCGCAGAGCGTCATCCTCACGCGCTATGCCGACAAATCGCCTATGCCCGCTGGCGAGGAACTGGCCAGCCTGGCCGCACACAAGGCTACGCTTGCCATACACTTGGGGGTGCAGCATCTGGCAAAGATTGTCGAAGAATTGCGCCCCCACTATGGCGGGGACTGCCCAATCGCGGTCGTGCACCGTGCGACATGGCCCGACCAGGACTGGGTCAAAGGCACGCTGGACGATATCCTGACGCAAGTCCAGGCTAAGGGCTTCCGGCGTACTGCATTGATTCTGGTAGGACGGGTACTGGCAGCAGATGCCTTTGCCGAATCGGCGCTGTACCGTGCCGGCCACGCACACCTCTACCGGCCTTAGACGGCCTGTGTGCGACAGCACACTCACTGAGAATGAAGGAGTCGACCATGCTTGAACTGCGTCCCAACTGTGAATGCTGTGGTACCGATCTGCCTGGCGACAGCCAGGATGCGTTTATCTGCTCCTTCGAATGCACTTATTGTCGAGACTGCAACAACAATGAATTGAAGGGCCTCTGCCCAAACTGCGGCGGTCAACTGACGGCCCGCCCGCCACGTGTCGGTGCAGCATTAGTGCGCAACCCTGCTTCGACACAACGTATCGTCAAGGAAAACGGCTGTCCAACCCGCTCGAGCAAGTAGCCTCTCAACTGCAGGACACACCAAAGCGCGTCTTCATATGAGGCCGCGATTCCGGTTTTTCCAATAGCAGTTAGGCATGCTTCACTTTGATCGTAGGATTTTTCACTTAAACAACCTGTATTTTTCTACGCTCCTATACTCTCCATACTCATTGGCTATTATTCTGCGTATCGTAAGCTGCTTGCCGACAACGGCCTGGCGCGCCTTCCTGAGAAAATCAAGAAAAGGCCCACATTCACGACAAGGAGTTGCGCATGGCGAAGGTCTTAATCGTCGACGATCACCCCACTATTCGTATTGGCTTGAAGATGCTGCTGGAACAGCAGCGGCACCAGGTCCTGGGCGAGTGCGGCGACGGCGCAGAATCTATTCAGTTGGTTGAAAAGCTCAAGCCCGACGTTGTCATTCTTGACCTTGGGCTGCCACGCCGTGATGGCCTGAGTGTGATCCAGCGTCTGCTGAAAGCGGATCAGCCGCCGCGCATTGTGGTGTACACCGGACAGGCAGCAGAGCTGTATGCCCGAAGGTGCCTGGATGCAGGTGCTTCCGCCTTTGTTCAAAAGGAAGAGACGGCCGACTCCCTGATGGCGGCCTTGAAAGCGGTTGTGTCCGGTTACTCTTACTTCCCTGACATGTCCTTGCGCGGCCCGATGACCACTGAGAAGCAGCGCCTGGAAGAGTTGTCCGCTCAAGAAATGGTCGTGCTGCGCTTGCTCGCCAAAGGCCGCTCCAACAAAGATATCGCTGACGACATTCAGCTCAGCCCAAAGACCATCAGTACCTACAAAACCCGAATCATGGAGAAGCTACAGGTCAATTCGCTGGTCGAAATGGTCGATCTGGCCAACCGTAATATGCTATGAAGCGCCCAAGGCTGGCCTTTCTGGCCTGCTGTCTGGTATTGCTGACAGCCAGTCACTCTTTCGCTGACAGTCAGGGCGAACCGCGCACGCTGCTCGCCCGCTCCTTGAGCAGTAGTAAACCCTTGTCGCTGTCGGAGGATGACCGTCAGTGGTTGAAAGACAAGCGCACGCTGGTATTGGGCACCTCGGCGCCGGACTACCCTCCGTTCGACATCAACCTCAGCCAGACCGACTATGAGGGCCTGACTGCAGATTACGCAGGCCTGCTCGGCGAGCAGTTGAAAATTCCGATTGAAGTGCAACGTTTCTCAAGCCGTCACGAGGCCATCGCCGCCCTGGATGCAGGCCGCATCGACCTGCTGGGCAGCGCCAACGGCTATGAGGCGGCAGACACTACGCTGATCCTGAGCCAGCCGTATGCCGATGACCAGCCCATCATCGTCACCCCACTGGGCAAACCCCGCAGTACAGAGGACCCACTGGCAAACGTGACATTGGCCATGGTGGACCACTACCTGCCGGAGGCCGAGGTTCACCAGCTTTACCCTGCGGCACACTTGCAACTCTACAACTCGACCCTGAGCGCCCTTTCTGCCGTGGCCTTGGGCCAGGCCGAGGCCTATTTCGGTGATGTTGTCAGTTCTGACTATCTGATTGGCCGGTACTTTCAAGACAGCTTGCGGATCTCGCATTTTGTCAAAAATGATCGAAGCAGCTTTTCCTTCGCGCTGTCACGCGACAATCAGACCTTGCTACGCCTGGTCAACCAGGCCCTGGGTAATATCGCAGACAGCGACCGCCTGAACGTACTGCGCCGCTGGAGCAGCGGTAATGCGAGCATCCTGCTGAACCGCGAAGCGTCATCGCTGAATGCGACTGAGCGTGCCTGGATTGAACAACACCCCATCGCACGGGTTGCAGTGAACAGCACCTACGCGCCGCTTACGTTCATGGATGACAACCAGCACTTTCGCGGTATCACCGTTGACTTGCTGGAGCAGATCACATTACGCACCGGCTTGAGGTTCGAATTTGTAGAGGCCCCCTCGGTATCGGCAATCATCGAGCAGGTTGAACATGGCCAGGCTGACATCGCAGGGGCGCTGATGTATGGCCCGTCCCGGCAAGCCCGGCTCAATTTTACCCGCCCCTACCTGGCCAATCCCCAAGTGATTGTCACCAGCCTGCGCGAGGATGCACCGCAGAGCCTTGAGCAGCTAAAGGGCCGACGCCTGGCGGTCGTGCGCGACTATGCATTCAAGGACCAGTTGTTGAAGCAGCACCCGGATATTCAGTTAGTCGAGGCGCCCAATGCCATGGCGCTGATGGAGTACGTCGCTCAAGGCCGGGCAGATGCCGCTATCAGCACTCACCTGAATGCCGTCTACTTCACCCGCAGGTTGTTCAAGGACAGTCTGCGGATCTGTGCA
>JAEAMF010000945.1_pt1 | contig 26193 bp, 30 predicted proteins | sample 8958721 | NCBI WGS metagenome assembly JAEAMF01 (sample SAMN16933255, study PRJNA681124) | bioreactor sludge metagenome | isolation source: anaerobic bioreactor treating anionic surfactant - SDBS | place: India: Bengaluru | collected 2019-02-28 | reverse complement strand
GGAATATCACTTATAAATAAGCTTTTAGTTGTTCAAACATGTGGGACCACCTCTTCAGTGCTTACTCACTTGCATCTGAATCTGCCATACAGCTTCGAACTCTGACTAATCAGATCAGCAAAGCAACGGTGTTTGTTAAAGCGTATGCAGAAGAAAATAAAGTCGACTCCACTATTTTTGCTGAACTCGAAAATCTAATCGTAATCTCCCACCAGCTTGCTAACAGTCAAGCGGATACCTATGGCCTTGAGCTTAAAAGACATAAACAAGAACCCGATGACCAATACAACGCGGGTGATCTGCACGATGCTTACTCATTAGCTTATGAAAATACATCTTGGCTTCAAACTATGTTTTATCAAATTAAAGATGAAGCTGAGATAGTTAAAGACGCCGTGAAGCAGAATATTCATAGCGCTGTATTTGGTGGTCTTGATAACTTAATCCATATTGCTGCGTATTTGGCTGATAACCATAGCAACACTTTCGATGTTGAACGCGAAAAATATGAAGCGGCATGGGAGGTATCTAAAAATGACTAAGCTTCCTGCTTCTTCTGAAAAAAATACAATACAGCCTAGTTCTGAGCCTAAGCTTCCACCATCATCATCTGCCTATGCTGAGTCAGTCCGCATAACACCAGATCGCCTGTTTAATGCCGTGATCAAAAATAGCCGGCAAGGAGGATCGATAGGAGCTCGAGATGAGTAATATGCTTATAGACGAGCAACCTTTATTATTCTCCCCAACTCTGGCTAAAGAGCTGGGAAGTATTGAAGCGGCTGTTTTTATGCAGCAGCTTCACTTCTGGCTTGGCATATCTCAGCATCGCCATAGTGGTAAAACATGGGTCTACAACACAATGGATCAATGTGTTGAGATGGTGCGTGGCACTATTAAAAAACGTACCCTTGAGCGCATTATTTCCAGCCTCAAAGAACGCAATTTAATCTTTGTGGAAAAGCTTCGTTCTGATAAATGGGACAAGACTAATTACTACAGTATTAACTATGTGGAACTAAATAAAATTGGTCGGACTTATAGATCAAATGCAGATACGGCGCATCCCGCCAAAATGGCGGAATCGATACCGCCAAAGTGGCGGATTCCATATCGCCAGAATGGCAGCTTCGATATTGCCAAAGTGGCGGATTGTTTACAGAAGATAACAACAGAAGATTACTTCAGAATACTTAATGCAATTTTGAAAAAATCAAAAACAGCAGATAAGACAAAAAAAGCTGAGGATGACTTTGAAATTTTCTGGGAAGCAGTACCAAACAAAGATGGAAAAAAGCCTGCACAAGCGGCTTTCAAAAAAGCAATTAAGAAGATTTCTCTCGAAGACTTGATCATTGCTTACAAAGCAAATGTACAAGTTTGTGAATCTCAGAATCGTTTTAAAAAAAATCCAGCAACCTGGTTAAACCAAGAATGCTGGAATGATGAGTCGATCCAAAGTGCAATTAAGCAATTAAAGAACCATCAATCAACTCAAAACCATGATCAACCAGCAACACCTGCATTCAAAGGTGTGGTTAAGAAATTCAAGGGAATGAACCATGACTGAATTATTTTCTGCCCCGATTGAACAATCTTTACTTTGCTCATTCATGGATTTTGCTGATGTGGGTGATTACGTTGAACAACTTGATGTCAATGATTTCTACTATGGCAAGCATCAAATCATCTTCCAATACATCAAAGAACAACACCTACAAGGCGAGAGCCATGACAGTGTAATTATTTGGGAGCGTATTCGCACCAATTCAGCCGAAGCCACTCAAGTTAGTGAATCTTACATGATCGAGCTTGCATCCAATCTTGGCGTTCCTACGCTTATTCCTACGCACATCAAAAAACTGAAAGAATTCTCTACTCGCAGAAAAATTCAGGATTTAGGTAAACATATTTCGATCATTGCGAATGACACATTGAGCTACACAGGTGAGACTGCGATTGAGAAAGTACAGTCACTTGCCTCATCACTGGATAACACAGCAGTCGAACAGTCAACTTTGAGCGTGAAATCGATAGCTGAGAATGTATTAGAGTCGATCATTGACCGTCACCAGAAGATGCATGATGGCATTGAAATCAAAATAGGTGTAAAGACTGGCTTTCTTGAACTGGATAACAAGCTGGATCGTATTGATCGTACCGATCTGGTAATTATCGGGGCGCGTCCTTCCATGGGTAAAACCACACTGGCTCAGAACATCATGCTCGACCTTGCTGTGAATCAAGGTGAAGTGGTGCTGTTCATGTCTGGGGAAATGTCGAAAGAACAGATCATGGAACGGATGATTTCGGGCCTTGGTCAGATTCCACTGAAGCAGGTGCGTTCAGCTCAGTTTGATACAGAAGGTGCAGGTTGTATTTATCGTGCAGTCGAAATTCTTAAATCATGTCCTATTTTTATTAATGATAAAGCATCACCAAGCCTGGCTGATATTCGCCGTGAAGCACGCAAGGTTAAACAGAAGACAAACGGCAAGTTGAGTGCCATCTTTGTTGATTATCTTCAAATCATGACACCACCAGAAAAGACCGGAAACAAAGTCCAAGAAATCGGGGATATCTCATGGGGTCTTAAAAAGATCGCCAAAGATTTCGGTTGCCCAGTATTTGCCTTATCGCAGTTGAATCGATCACTTGAAAACCGACCTAATAAACGTCCAGTGATGTCAGATATTCGTGAATCTGGCGCTATTGAGCAAGATGCGGACATTATTATGTTTATCTATCGTGATGAGGTCTACAACAATGAATCCAAAGAAGCAGGTACAGCAGAGATCATTATTGGTAAGGCTCGAAATGGATCAACGGGAACAGTTCGACTGGCAACTGATTTAAGTCGCGCAACTTTCTGTGATTTAAGTCCTGAATATTACATGCAGCTACAAAGCACAGAAGGTGAATTTTGAAAATGAATCATCCATCAATCCAATACCATTGTGGGCAAAAACGATACGGCGAAGCTGGCACTGCATATATGCACTCTCAATTGAAATACTGTCAATTTACTAACTTAGACCATGATGCCCTGAATCAGATCCAAGGAGTTCAATAGTAATGTTTATAAATGATTGTAGCATTGATAGCACAGTTTTAAAAAAAGCTAAGGCCGAACGTTTTATCAACCTAAGGCAGCAAAAGAAGGTTAAAGAATTTCTCGTTAAACGTCGTGGATATAAGCGTCCAGACTTCAATCGTATGATTCTGGATTTGAGCCGGCTTAAATGGACACATGAAAAAATCGCGTTTGTTCTGCCTGTGGCGAATGCATCTACTGTGTCCGAATGGGCACGTGGTGGAAACCCAAACTTTGAACATGGTGAAGCTTTTATCGAATTGTGGAAAGCTGAAACTGGTCTTGAGCGCGTCCCACGCGAAGGTGAATGGCAGACATATAAATATGAAATTGGACAGTTAGAGTTACTCTAATTTGTCTAAATCGATATTCATATGATTGGATAGGCTTGTTTTTATACTACAACGACTTAAATCCTAGATTCTTAAGGTTAGAAAATATATGCTAATTGAGCAATTATGCAACTAACTATAACTAGGGGTATTTAAAAATGAAAAAATTAATCATTGCTGCTCTTTTAGCACTACCAACAACCATGACTTTTGCTGGTTCATGTGACCATAGCTGGCAGTCTGCTAAAGATGGATCATCTTGTGGCGACCGTGCTGCAGATCGTCGTCCAGGTGGTCGTTAATATTTAAAGAATAAAGGCTGCATATCGCAGCCTTTATTCTTTAAATCAAAATTATGCAACAGCCTGTTCAGTCCAGCCGCCTTGTTGCTGATGAGAGAAGCTTGCTTTCTTCTCGCCAATTTGACGATCTAAATGGGCAATCTTATCAAGCATGTTTCTAATATCACTTCCTTTTTCGACACTACCCTTGAACAAAACTCGTAATAGGCGATCACTAGGTTTGGGAATTTTAGATCGATGAGACTCCCAAGCTCTAACACTTGACTCAGAAACGCCTAGAATTTCAGCTAGTCCACTTTGAGAAAGATTCATTTCCTTGCGTAAAAAACGAACCTCTGCGCCTGATAGACGAGGCTTATGAGTTACTAAGTTAAGTCCAATCACACGATGTAAGCCTTCTACATCTACAAAAGAAACAACCTTTCCATAGGGTGTGTCTTTTTCGATGTAACCATTTACCAACCAAACATCGCGTAAACCGCTTTCGGTGTAATGGTACATAATTAACCTCTAATTACCGTGATCACAATACTGTGATCCTTGGTTATATCATCGTAGTCCAGCACTACAACTACACTAATGACATCACCTGCAGAAACAACAGATAATTTCATTTTCCAAGATCCGTTAGTTTCTCTATAAGGACCTTCTTCAAACTGACCATGCTCCATACAGCAAAGTATCTGAGAAGGTGTAATCTTTCTCTGCTTCATGCGCTTACGAGCATGATCAGTATAGAATACCTTACTTGAATCTTTTGCTAACTCTCTAAGCTTTGACTTTGCAACAGCCTCAGAAAGATCTGAAAACATTATTATATTGTCGGGTTGTTCCATATGTGCACCGTCAGTTTCTGACGGTATTATTGAATAATTAAAACTTTCGCGCAATAGTCCAAAGTAAATTATTGTAATAAGAAAAAATAGCTACGGAATATTTGAATAAATAAGGACGGCATATCGCTGCCTTTTTTATAATCGCTTCTTTCTACCTATAAAAGCTAAGATCGGCCAAAGAAAAATTGCTAAAGCCATGGCACCCATAAAATAAAAAGTTAGAATCTTATTTACTATGTAATCCCGATCGCCACTCATTAAGAAAACCATGGCAATAGGTCCGGCAAATAACGAATAAATGTAAAAAGTTACCACCGTTTCCCAAAGCCTTTTCATCACTCTATAACCATCTTAAATCTGTTAGCTAAATATTTACTTTGCTGAGTAATACTTTCAACTTTGTTTAGTAACTTATGGTTGTAAGTCGATTATAAAATTAAAAAATAGTAAGCATATACAAGAGTCTTAATTAACTTTAATTTTCATAGGTTGAAAGTCATCAATGTAAACTTGCTTGGTTTTCAATAAATCCTGTCGCTTACCATCAGCAACCAATACGGCGCGCTTAACCTGAACTGTCCAGGTGCGATCCGCTCCACAGACTTCTTCTGATTCTATAAATACATTCGTTGTTGCTTTGCCTGATAAGTTCTGGACATCATCATAAGTAATAATATTTTCTGAAGCGATTTTTACTTTGCCAGTCTTATCTGTTGCCACAAGATCCAAATATAACTTATCACTCTTCCCTAAAAAGTCATGGATCGTCACATTTATTGAAGCTGAACAAATACCAGAGTTCACATAAGTTGTCGTAACATGCTGCAGAGTAATTGGGGTAGCCAATACTACTGAACTCATAAGAGCAACTAAGAAGAAGGTTAGTATTTTTTTCATAATGGAAGGCTGCCCTGTATTAATGCCATAAGTGAATCTAAGTTATCCCAACCAACATCTACAATTTTTGTTGTTAGATGCTTTAGACCTTCTGCAGGTAGTTCTTTAATAGCATCAACCATAGTTGTTTTGCGTTCAGCAGTGAGATTAGAACTCATAATTTTTGCAGCCAGAATAGACTTTAGCTGCTCTGTTTCAAACTTAATTGTAACTGTACCCAAGATTGCAGATAGTCCGCCGTCATCTGCTAAAAAGTCCATTCCTTTATGCGTTATTTCTGCCGAACCAAATTGTACTTGGCCACGCCCACCGAGTGATTGAGAAACGAAAACACTCTTGTCTGTAACTAAACCATGAGATTGTAAATAATAAAGATTAGCTACGGCCTTTTCATAATCCCCAGATCCATATTGAAAATCTTTTGAAAAATCATATCTAAAAGGATATACCTCACTTAGGTTTGTTAATAATTTTCGCTGTAACTCTCTATCTAAAATCATTCTATTTTTGATCCTATGACTGCAGGTAATTCTCAGAAATTTTTGACTAAACTAATTTAATAATAATCTCTCATATCCTTGAGGAGAGAAATTGTTAGACCAGTATTTTGAATTTTTCTTTCATTAGAAATATATTTATTTTTCTCATTTTTATAAGAGTACTGCATCTTTTTGGAATCGATCATTTTGGCTAAGAATTTCTTAACTTCGACCTTATCAATAATACGGTAAGTTGCCTCAAAACTAGGCTCCTTATCAAATGCCACTATATAGTACCCCCCGCCTCTTGGCTTATTTTCCATTTCAATTATATATCCTAACGAACCCAACAAAATTTTGAATTCCCCCCTCTGTGCTCCGCATATAACTTCATTCATGTTGTAACTATCTTTGTAAGAGTTACAGCTTAAAAACCAGTAATTATCACCGCTCTTGTTTGGAATAGATTCACCATCAAATAGGGCTAAAGTTAGTAATCCATTCTCTTTAGCTGAAATAAATTCAACCCCATTAATAGATCCTTCTTTAGGCGCCCCATCAGAGTTAAAGATGTCAGCTATATCAACTTCTGAAGCTGCTACAGCAATACAATTAAATGCACTAAAGCATGCCAAAAACATTAAAACCTTAAGTAAAAATTTATTCATTTCTTTCATTTTTAAAGTGTGTTGATTAATCACCATACAACAAAAAAGGAGCCGAAGCTCCTAATCTTATTCAGATAGATCCCACCAGTAACTATTACCTAAGTTCTCCATCCGCTGCTGTGTTTTCGGCAAATAATCCGGATCAATCATATTCTGCATTTTCGAATAAAGCATTCGATCAACCACCAGTTTACTGTACCAAAGGTTTTGCAATGGGATATTACTCTTTAGCGTATTGGCCACCTCCATCATCCGGGTAGACTCCTTACCCTCAATCATGTTGTTACCCATACCGGTTAATAGCATACCTAGTTTCATACTCTGACCTAAGAGTGGTCCGCTAATAAAGTCAGATGCACTTCGACCGGTAGGATCTGAAAGCGCAGACATAATATCGCCCAAGAAGGAAAGCCCACCACCTTTAAGAAGTGACTTACCAAAGAAATCAATTGTGAATACCGGCTCGGGATTCTTACCATTTGCCAAGTTCTGTGTTTGGACAATCAAAGCCCCTGCCAGTGTTTGATAAGCCAATAGCGAAGCAAGGAATGTCACTCGGCTCTTAATATCTCCCTGAGCGAAGGCCCGGTGACCAATACGGAACATATAAGCCAATGGGAAGCCTTTAAACTGGAATAAGGTACGGCCTAATTCCCCCTGGATAGTTCCAGCCTCACCCAAGTTGATAATACTACGCTCACGTACACCGGCTTCAATGATGGCGACCGACTCCTCATTGAAGATATGAGTCTGATACTTCATAGCTGCTTTATAACGAGCATCAGCTAACAACTCTTGTTGTCTTGGCGTTATTGAATTATTGAGGCGATCCATAACATGCTGACGTTTTTCCTGGCGCTCAGCAACCTTTGTCTGGTATTCAATAAACTCTGCATCTAAGGTATTTACACGCTTATCAAGTTCTTTATATTTCTGAGTAACTGCCTTATTCGCACTACTGTCAGTACTGCGCATTTTCGTACGAAGCTCTGTCATTCTTCGCTCAGCATTACCTAAGCGATAGCCAAGATCCTCACCACTCTTGTAATTTCTTCTGGAGTTTCGCGATATAGATGAATCAATTTTTTGATCTGTCTTTTGCTTAATGCGTGTTTGCTCTTGAGCTTTTCGAACCTCAAAGTCAGTATCAAGGCGCTCTTGCTTTAATGCGACCAGCTCTTTAAGTTCGTTTAGTGCATCTAGTTCTTTTTGTACATTAACATCGCGGCGTGAAGCATATCGATTTAAACGCTCAGAAAGCTTACCTTCATACTCAATCAATTTGTCTTTTGATAGTTTGCTTTTGCCATTCAGCAATTCGGTAAAATCAGAAAACTTGCCCTGAATCTCTTTCTCAAAAGCCTTGATCTTATCGTTCAGCTTGGTTGTTTTTGTTGCAACCTTGTTGTCTAGGCTTTCAAGTGCTTTCCCTAGCTTCTTCGCCTTATCCGTTAGATTATCAATGGTTTTACCTTGAGTGATGCCATCGATAAAACCTTTTAAATCTTCCTGATTTTCAATCGTACGAATATAAGTATTTAAGTCTGCTTGTGCTGCGGATGCCTCTTTTTGAGCATCAATAAGATCAATACGATCCTGCAATGCCTGTTTTTCAGCTTGAGCTTGAGCATCTTTCCTGTTTGCATAATCTAATAATCGCTGTGACAAGCTGCGCTTAATATCATCTAACTTTTGTTCTCGGTTTTTAATGCGTAGGTCATCAATAGCATTACGATCATTTAATTCCAAAATCTGAGCATCAATTTCATCTTTAAGAGCTTTTAATTCTGGTGATGCAAAATCAATGAACACATCATCAGGTGCATTAAAGAAGTCATTCTGAGTCAGTACCGCCGTTCCATCTTCACGCCTACTTGGTTCCAGCTGCTGCCATAACTGCCAGTCACGTTCGGTAATGCCATTACCCTGCAAAATCTTAAGATCATCTGCACCGAGATCCTTCCAATCTGTTTTACGAGTCATCTCAGCGAGCTTATTCATATGAACAAGGTTAATCGCTCGTTTAGCACTGGCTGTCACGGCGTTTAATCCTGATACTTTCATGGTCATTGCAGCAAAAGATTGCATGCGTGCATTAAAACGGCCTGATTTGGTGGCACTACTCACCACGTCGGCATCTCCAAACCGAGACATACCCCCCACCATCTCAGTGATACCAAGTCCAAAACGTAAAGCTTCATCACGTGTGGCCCCCTGTTTCAATTGTTTTATGTATTCAGGGAGGATGGATTTGGTATAAGACAGGCCCAGCATATTAGCCACTTTCTTCATGCTGGCATGATCACCAAAGGTCGTTAATGTGGTGCCACCTAATTTAGATGAAACCATTAGGGCACGCAGACCACCCATAACATTTCCCAGTGTTGAATCAATCGCCCGGGTATTGGCATCCAAAGTGTTGTACATCGACATAGCCCGATGAGCCTGCTTATCAATCTCGCCGTGTTTCATGCCATTCTGTGGATCAGCTTTAAGTTTGATCTTGGCTTCATCCAATAGTGACTCAAAGGTATGACGAGGGTTAGATCCGAGGTTCTGCATCATCGCCACTTCTGTACTCATACGTTGAGTATGATTTTTCAGGATTTCATGGAACCCGGCTTCATCGTACGTCCCATATTTCTTTTGATATGCCAGCCATGCCTCACCATCCTTAAAATGCAATGCTCGGGCTTCCTGGTGACGATTCGCCATCTTAGAGCGACCACCTACAGGTGATGTACCTGCTTTGGCCTGCTTATTCAATACCAATAAGTCCTTGTTCGCGCCATTGGTTGAAATGGTTTTATAGACCTCCTCAAGCATAGTTTTCAGCTCAAGTTCATCCATCAACTCGCCAGTATCTTTGAAATACTGATTACGATCCAAGCCAGCCAAGGCATCATTCACCCATTCAGTTTGATCTGTTAAGGCCACCTTCTTTTGATCATGCGAAGTCATAAAGCCGAAATTATCGAGCTTTTTGATATTCCCTCCAGCCCGATTGAAGGCTAAACGCATCTCCTCCAAAACGGCGCTTACCTCTTTGGCCATAGCCGTAATTTCTGGATTATCAGACTTACCACCAAACATGACCCGGATAATGTCATCGGTCATTTCTTTATTGACTGACATACCGAAGCGCTCTTGTGTTTTGGTAAACACATCGGCAACTAAAGACATCCAGCGGCTATGTAAAGATTGGGATAGTTTTTCTATTGACTGGATACCGCTCTGATCAGAGAAATATGCAATCTTCCGCATTAATACCTGGAGTGGATTTAGTTTAGGATGGTTATAGATTTCATTCTGCACCTGGGCCTTGATAATCGCGTCCCGGGCAATGTTCTGATTATTTTTAGCAATCTGCACGGCGAGATCCGTGGCAGTTTTCTGCGCAATAGCTTCCGCACGCTCAGCATGACTTTTAAAAATCCAGTCTGGATCTGTTCTGGCCAAAGTATTTTGTGCACGGATATACAATGATGAAATACGGTTGCTGTCCGCAGCACTTAATTTTCTTTTACCTAATGCCTTTGCAACTTGTTCTCTACATTCAGCTCTCATGCTGCTTCACTCCCGAATTTTAATGCGCAGCTTGCTAATGCTTTCACTGCCTGAATTTCATCTTTTGCGATTTCTTCTTGCTCTTTGACATAGTCCAGTAGATCTTGGGATGACATCGTCACAATTTCCTCATTCCCGTTTTCATCTAAACGGGTAAAAGTCACTTCCATATTAGGATCTGCTTCCAGGATCGAGATAGCTTCCCTGCCGTCTGGTGTGTCAGTGAATGCACCGTACTCACCTTTACTCGATTTAGTTAAATCAGGTGCACCATCAATTTTAGACTTGCCAGGCTTCCAGAACTCACGCTCCAGTGCTTGAGCTGCCTTGTGCTGTACTGCAGTTAATTCAGGATTATCTGCCTTACCATTACGAGGGTGAGCAAATAAATCACTTCCGTTACGTGAGGCTTTAACCGGTGAGATGGTGCCATCTTGATTTATTTGACGCTGGAATGTTGTATTAGAGGCTTTGTTGTGAAGCTCCTGAATAACTCCGCCACCATCAATTGAGCGTTCTCGTTTAAGGTAATTTTGCGATCTGGTGGGAGTCCAATTATCTATCCCGGCAATAATTGAGTTTTGCTGATTTGTTGATTCAGGCAATCTATTATTAAGATTTGGATTGTCGAATTCCGCATTTGAAATGGCTAATTTCTGCTCAGGCAATACTTGTTGCTCTGGTGCAAATTGCTGAAGGTCAGAGTCTAATGTGTCCAAAGTACGATTGGCACTATTACCAGGACCTGATAAATCAACTTGAGGTTCCACATACGGCGTCCGGTAAGTACCGCCGTTAGAATATTGATAATGCGCCGTAGCCTTTAAATATTCCAGATCCTCTTTGGTCAATGGAGAAGATAGTGCTTCAAATTCTTCCAGAAGTGATTTAGTACTGTGCTCATCAGTACTGAACACAAAAGGCATTGCTTCGATTTCAGCATCAGATTGAGATTTGTAGGTAGGAGGTACCGCAATATCAGATTCAAATTCTGGAAACTCAGAATCACTGCCACGCACAGCTGTAAATTCATCAACAGCGGAAACCGATCCAATACCATCATACTGTTTAGCAATCTCATTCCAGCGATTTTGATATTTTGCTTTAACTTGCCCAATGGTCATGCCATTAAATTTATGGGACGCCGTGATACCTTCTGCAATCTGCCTTGCAGTCTTTTTCTCGGTACCTTTACTCCAGCGAGTAGCGACATCCACAAATAACTCATTGTCTTTAGCTTTTAGGAATACTGGTCCACCACCTTCACCAAAGAAATGCATGTAATACAGTTCTATGCCACTAGGATCTCGCTTAAATTGATTACGGAAAACCTTTGCGTTGTGTTCATAGTAATTAAGGCCCGCTTTAATTTGATCATTGCCATCAAACTTATTCTTTCCACCCATCCGGGCAAACGTGCCATCAAGGGTTTGAAATAGACCAGTAGCAGATGAGAGTAGATTCCCTTCCCTATCTTTGGGTTGAATCTTTGGATCAAAGGTACCACCAGTTTCCAGGTGTGAAATGATCAAAGCATCTACTGGGTTAATACTGCGCTTAGAAGCTTCTTGGGCAATAGTTTTGGCCCATGGCTTTTTATCCAATATCGGATTGGTAAAAACTTGTGCTTTATGTTCATCAGCATTTAATGGAACCGGTCTTACAATCGCTTTCGGAGTCCCTGTAAGCACATCTTTTGGATCCACTACCACTTTGGCAACTTTCTCTTTTGGTGTTCCTGCCACAGGTACTTTCAAGCTTACCAACTCATCATTTAATGCACTTTCCATGGCGCTATCCAATGCATCAAAGTGTGAATTGGCTTCTTTGGCATTTGCTGGACTAAATGGATTGGTACTTTCTGCATGCTCAACATTCGCTTGAATATGAGCTGCATCATTCATAGCATCTACATTACTGTGGTCTTTGACCTGATCCGGTCGCAATCGTCCTTTATTGGCCCAGAGGTTAAGCAATAAAGCCATGCCGCCATTCGCTGCCAGTGTAGAAGGGCTGGTTGCATTTTCCTTTAATGCCTCACCGTATTGCGCAACCTTCTTATTTTCATTGTTTTCTAAATATGAGCCTTCAACATAATCACCGGCTGAACCTGCAGCAGTAGACAAAGCAGTAGTAGCAACGGCATCAGCTATTACAGATTTGGATACGCCGTGAGTAGGAATTGCGAATCCTAAAGCATCTGTAACCCCTTTAATGGCTCCACCGGTACGGGCTGTTTTTATATCAGCTCCTTTGTTAAGCAAATCAGATTTTTCTGCTTCAAAAGTCTGGTAACCAAATAAACTTGAATTTAGAGCCAAACCAGGTACACCACCTGTACCTAGTGTGGTTACGGCGTTCCACCCAATACGTGTAAAATCTTTAGTCAGACCATAGGTAAACTCTCCTACACCGCCTAAATCATCAGGTTTAAAAATTTCAAGGTTTTGTGCTCTAAGAGCAGCTGCCTTTTTATCTCCCCTAATCAGGGAATCTGGTGCTGTTGCAGCCTCAATTGTTCCCATTGCGATACCAGAAACAGTACCTAATGCACCATCTGCAAAGTTCCCACGCTGACTTTTTGGCTTAAACCGTGGGTCATCCTGATTTAACGTTAATTCATCATCTGCTAAAAAATCCATGGATCACCTCATCGGACTATAAAAGTTAAACGTGTCTTGCGCTTCTTATCGTTTGCATCCATCACATATCTGGTACCATTTTTGAAATAGTATTTATATGGATTGGCAGGGTCTTGCTCTAAAGGTAAATCCAGGAAAAATTCCTTATCAGATCCCCCATAAGTCCGCGCATTACGGGAATTGAAGTTTTCTAATTGTTCACGGAATGACTTTTCACCAACAGTATGAGGTCGCAACACGACTGACTTAGAGCCAAAGAATCCACCCGTGGTGAACTTTCCACCAGTCACATTGATGATGGCTTTCTTGAATAAATCTTCATCTATGGTTTTGTTTAGGATGCTACCCTTTGCATCTGCAACCAGCCCAGACTTCTGCAGTAAATAGGCATAGTTTGCTTTTACAGATTCAAGATAAATTTCAAAATCTGGTTTCCCTGGTGTGGTTACACCAGCCAAATAGGTCGCTGTATGAGTTCTGAGTGCATTCTCATCAACCTTTACCAGATTCTTATCGAGCAGATCCTGTCCGGTGACAATCTGCCCAGCAATATCATTTAAGCCTCTACGGCCTAATGATGCGGATAAACGATAAGCTCCACTGTCACCAGCAACACTCTTGATTATGTCTCGCGCTGCATTAGCATTACCTGCGCTGGCAGTAAATAAATTGGTCAAAAGTGTAAGCTTATCGCCTGGTTTTGCCTTACCCCAGTAATCTTTTAGTTCTTTTTGTTGTTGGGTAGAAAATGGATTGAGTGAACCATTTACGCCATCAATAACGTTACTAGCGTGAATCGTTTTAATATTTTTGGATAATGCCGCAACCGCTTTCGGGTCTCCCATAATAATTGAAGTCGTCGGTACCGGCGTTAGCTCCTGCCCCGTCTTAATGGAATATGCCAGAGATGAATTGTTCTTCTCGTAATTCAGCATGTTGTTATGCGTATTCGATAAAAGTTTTAAATTCCAGCTCACATCCTGAGGATTATCTAGCGCCGTATTTTGAGCCTCTGATCGCTTCTTACTTAGATAAGCTTCCCGTTGATCAGGACCTAATCGCATGAATTTTTGAACTTCAACCAAAGCTCCAGAATATTGAACGAACTCCTTTTCATGAGTAGTCCCCTTTACAAGTGCCAAACGCTCTTTGATTACCGACTCACTAGGTATTAAACCTGTTTCAATATCGGATCGCATTTCTTTAACTGCAGCTTTGGCTTCAGACTCAACTTCCTTTTGCTGACGATCATAGGCTTTTTGGTTCTGATCCATTTGACTTGCTATGCGACCACTCCAGTAAACAGCTTGCTCCTGAGTCAAGTTGGGATGTTGTTTTAAAACAGCTTCAGGAGTCGTGAGTTCTGCAAGTTTTGTATTGTCTGTTTTATTAGCTAGATAAAATGCGTTTACATCATTTCCAGAACGCTTATTTTTGTATTCCGAGAATGTATCGTCCACATAAGCTTGTGATAGACCTTTTGATTGAGCATATGTTTGAAGCCCCACTTGTACTTCCTGTTCTGTAGCATTTGGGTTCTTCAGGTAGTTTTCAATCATGCTCTTTAATTCAACTATGCCCTGTTGCTGTTTGGCTTTTTGGGCAACAGGTAAATACTTTGAAGCACTCTGGTAAGAGTGTTGTTCAAAATAATTATCAAATGCTTGCGTGTAGTTTTTTGGAATTACATCCTTGTACTGTCCTTTAATCGTTTCAATATTATTCTGTCTTTGTTTTACTGCTTCATCATAAGTTAATTGTCCGTCCTGCATTTTGACTAACAGGTCCTCATCAATCAGACTGATGTCAGAACCAATCTTTGATGATTGGAGCGCAAATTCAGCCTTATCTTTCTTATCCTGCTCAATCTTTAGCTTTTCTTGTTCTAGTTTTTCTTTTTCATGAAGTTGCTGTGCTGTCTGTGAGATATTCTGCAAAGCACCTGCAATCATCTGGCCGCTTTGGTTTTGTGGCATTTGGATGCGCCCAACCTGAGGCATAGCGTTACCAAAATTACCCATAGGGATTCTAGCCATTTTAATTACCTTTAAATTTATCGATTAAAGGTAATTTAGAATGCTATTCGCATTCAAAAAATGGGTATATTTAGATGTAAAAAAGGAGCTAATGCTCCTTAATTTACTGATCAATAATTCATATGCTTGGTTTATTTCCAGCCACCTGTTGTTTTTGGTGGTGCTGCGGTCATAATTGCAGCCTGATTCTGAGATGCCGCGTCTTTCTTAGCCTTGGTATAGTCACGATAACCATCAGCGCCAACTGCTGTAGTATTTAAAACACCTGTAGCAGCTGCTGCATTGGCATTGTTTTTAAATTGGCTTGCTTCCGCTTTTAATCGCTGTGATGAGTTATAACCGGTGATTTCAGCCATATTTGCATCATAGTTTGCGGCCTGTTCAATCTCATCATTGATTACAAGCGCTGTACCCTCATTCACATCAAGGCCATTTTGCGCCAGTGCCGCACGTGCTGCAGACTGAGTTTTTTCCTTCTCTTTGCGGATGCGCTCAGCCTCAAGGCGACCACGTGCTTTTTGCGCTTCTGCATCTGCATTAGCCTGCTCTGCCATGCCTTTGTTATTCTGATAACTTGAATAACCAGTAATTGCTGCACCTACTGCTGCTGCAGCTGCGGCTACCGTTGCTGCCCAAGTCATTCTATGAACTCCTGCGTACTATGCCCAATTGAAATGAGGTATTCTTCCTCTTCACCACTAGGAACTATTATTTCTTTTTCAATTTCTTGTACATCTGTATTTTCAGTGGGATGGATAGTCATACAAGTTGAATCTTCATGGAAATAAGCTATACGCTTTGTGCCAGGCATAGTTCGCTGAATACACGGCGCTTTAATATACTCAATGCCATTTTCAGTCATAACACTTAAACTACCAGTTAAGAACATAATGAAATGCTCAGTACGGTGCATTTTACTTACAACTAAAGTACCGGCTTTGGCACTAAATTCCCTTAAATAAATTTTAGGTGCAAAGTGATTAACAAGCCCAGTATCTACTTTTTCAAGCTCACCCGACTCTAATTTTTGCTCTATTTCATTCTGCAAATTAAGAGCTGAATGTACATATGATTGCTTATGCGCTCCCCCCATAATGTAGGTTAAAAGCTCAGTATTTTCCGGTGATATAATTTCAGTCATGGCTTAGTTTTTCTTAGCTGTAAAATTTTATTTTATGGCTCTACACAAGTGAAAAAATGGGTATATTTGGGCCGAAAAGAAGGGAGCTATCAAAGCTCCCTTTTTATATTTAAAATTTGCTAAATGTAGTGGGAAATGCTTCTAATACCTGCTTTCTGCCCAATTGAAAGTGAGTGTAGTACAGGCTTTATAAACTGGATTCTATTTACAATCTGACTTAATTCAAATTCAAACGTATTCCGATTAACTAAACGCTTAAAATCATGTTTGGGGTCAAGATAATACGCCGTAATAATTAATGCATTTGGTGCACAACTCAAACTCTTAAGAATCGCGTATAAATGATTAAAGTAAAATTCCTTATTATTCTTGCCAGCCAAATAGGTAAGTCGATGAATTAGCTCTTCTAAATTATCAGCGATTTTTAGCAATTGTGATTGATATTCATGTTTATACAATTGATTCGGATCTTTACCATTAATTTCCCTTTGAAATTCATCAATCAAGTATTCGATGCCGTTACACAACTGAATTGATCGCTCCATATCATCACAGTCTAAAGGTTTATAAGCTGGTTGCTTTACTGCTGACATTTTTCAAATACTCCATTGCTTGATCCGGGGAATATCCTGATCTGATTTCCCTGTTAATGTTTTCCATAACTCAATAAATGCCTCACCTGCCTCGTAATTGGGCTTGGCACCACCACAGTCCCACTCGCGAATCGTACTGGCATTCGCTATAGGCAGAACAAACGCAATCTTTTCATATGTCATTTCATGATGTTCTTTTAGTTCATCAATCATTTCTGCATATTTAGGTGCGCCGTAATGAATCTCTGTCTTGAGAAAAATTAACCTTTTCGATACTTCAAAATTATTGAGCTCAACAAAAATCCCCATATACCCTCCATAAGCCTCAGCTTAATTAAGAGATAATTTAAGCGTCTAAAAAATGGGTATATTTGCAACAAAACGCGCGCGCGCGCGAGACAGGGAGCAAAACACTATATTTTTAACCATTTCCCCATATAGCAATTCGTTATAGCAACCCTATTATCTTTGCTAACCAACAACGAACATGAGTAAACAAATAAGATTTATAGCAGGCACTCTCATATCGTTCTAATTTACTCTATAAGCCACCTAAAAATATTGATGTACCGTTTATCGTTTTTTTAATTAAAATCGCTCACAGCTCAAGCCAGTGCAAAATTGATGCATATATCAAGTTAGTTTTAAAGTTTATTCTTGAATATGGAATGAAGAGTTGCCTTTGAATTAGTACGGCGCTCTCTCAAAAGAGAGATGATTGATTCAATGGTAGATTCATTGATAGGTTCTGCATCCCGTTTTTGGGATTGTTCAAAATCCCAAAATTGGGATCGTTCAAAATACCGTTTTCGGAATGATACCAATATTGGGTATATTAGGAAGGTAGGATTAAAGCAAACTTCCAGCCTCCTTAATTGGGGGCTTTTTATGACTGTATTTCCTCAATCCATCATACTCAAATGTAACAAAGCTGTTAAAAGTGAAATCACCCTTCAAAATATCACTTTTAAAGTGAAAATGCTTATGCCACAAGGGTTGTAGAGAAATCGACCTCTACTTGTCGATACGTGGAATATCGTAAAAGAGAAGCACTGTTTTTAATGGTTTTTTGTAACAGGAATAAGACCTTTTTCAATGTTTTAATTCGACTCTATGGAATGTCGTAATTAAGAGTTCCATTGAAGCCAAAAATTAACCCGGTTTAAATGCCAATCCATGCAAAGTGAAAAGAAGTCACTTTCAAAGTGAAATTAAAAGTATGCCTTGATTAAGTTAAGCCTTAACAATTATTAACAGGTGCGCCGTGTGAATGTCAGGTTTTGTCAGGTTGAAATACTTACTATTGCTTACTTTCTAATAACAGGTTTTGTCGGGTTAAAAGAATTAGATCCTTACTTCAAGCGTTTTTAATACTAGGTTTTATAAGGCTTTTAATATCAATTGGAGAACTGTATGTTTAAACAAAAATATATCATCACTGTAGAATCTGAGAATCCGCCAAAAATATGTCTTGGAGACTCTATCTACGGCGCTACAGTTATTGCAGTAGAAGTAGAACAGTATCCTGATTTGGTTGATCTAGCATGGCTTATGAAAAGATTTCCAATATCTAGACAAGCCCTTTCTAAAAGGTTGGAAATATTTAATATAGGAGTTGGTAGAAAAAAGCTTTATGACCCAAATATTGTGATTCCATTTCTCAAGACAAAATTAAAAAATCGTAGAGGTCGACCAAGGACAAATTTTTAGTTGTTTGAATCTCAGGTTTCTTCAGGTTTTCATGCCCAACTGAATATGCCGTCTTTTCGCTGTACCCCGCACTAATAGCCGCTTGCGTAGCATTCAGGTTTATCAAATATCGATTTCCAAATTAAAGGTATTAAAAAAACCTCCTGAAGGAGGTCTAGTTTATAAAGTGTATGCTTCCCCAGTGTCTGGATGGTAGAAGTGGCCATACCCATCTTCTTTTTTCACAGGATTACCATCAATGATAATTGCGACTAAGTTTTCATATTCACAGCTAGGCTCATCAAGTGATGTGGATTTCTTTTTTTCATAGATACCTTCAAACACCACCTTATTGCCCTTAAGGTCTTTTAGCTCTACTTCTCTTTTAATAAAACTCATGATTGATGCCTTGTTATTAGATAATTCCTAATCCTAAATGATCAATTTTGATAACACCACTTCAAATCATCCGGCACAGTTAAATGTACATTCAACTGAATCACAGTAAAGTCATACAGCTTTAATGCTTGAGGTCGTACTACCCGTAATAATTAAATTAACGTAAGAATTAAGCCAGTAGCTCAACTTCCCATCTTTCATTGGTTTTTCAATCAATCCTTCCGCGATGCGAGCGTAAAGGGTTGGAATTGAAACACCTAAACGTACTGCAAATTCTTTAGCCTTCACTCGGCGTTCATTCTGCTGAATCAAAGCTTTTTCCAGACTCTCGACCTTTGAAAGGATAGCTTGTAATAATTCGGTATCGCTCATTTCACTCTCCTTATGGAGCTAGTTTGATGATTGCACTGGCTTTGTCTTTCTTCCATTCAGCAAAGAACTCTGCAGCACTTCTTTCATGTTGGTCGTGACGATCCAGAGTCAAATATTCAACATGCTTAGATGATAAAGCAAATTATCCCAGTGAATTGCTTTATAGCCTTTAGCATCTCAAAATTCAAAATTTGATGGATTTATACCAAATATAGCAAAATATAGTTGTTGGAAAATCCATCAATAAGCGTTATAAAGCATTGCTAAGAAAGAAAATATTGGGGGATATATGTCTTATATAATTAAACTAATCTCAGAAAATTGCTACATCATCCCTGATGATGACGGTTGGCTTACTACTACAGAGTCCCAGCAAGAAGCGATTGATATAGGACTCTTTGATGATATGGAATCCGCAGATGAAACAGCACAAAGTTTCAGTGGCGGAATGACAAGAGGCGTGGACTACCAGATAGAGGCCATTTCTTTAGATCCATATCATGTAATTCAAATCACGATTCCAGTAGAAATTGCGCCTAAATTAAAAGACATTAATAAATTCATCATCAATGATAAAGCTCAGGTTTTTTTAACAAATAAGACCACGGCTAACGATGCGATGGATGGCTTTACTCGCTACGGTGTCTCTACAGGAACTAATGCTGTTCTGCTGAAAGCTGTTCATTATGAAGCACGCAAAGAACAAATTTCCGCATACCTTGATCAGCGATTTGGGAATCAGTGGGAAATTAAACTGGTACCGGTTCGTGTTTAATAAAAGAGTTAAACCAAATAGTAATACTTCAAGCAAATAATTTTAGCCTAGATATTTAATTTAGCTATAAGCTCGACACAGATATGATTGATTGTAAGTTGTTGAGCTGTAGCGGGATGTTTAAAAAGTAAGTTACCGGTGACTTAAGGCACATGGTGTTATGAATGCAAACAATTGAAATAAATTCCCGCAAGATCAGCCATGTGCTTTATCAGCACTATCTGTTGACAGTGGTGCTTAGAACAGGTGAAAGGTTCCTTTACCGACTTCTTGAAGCAAGTACGTTTACTAAATTTATAGAAGCAGCTGATAGAGACAAATTTTATAAAACCGAAATCGAAGCGAATAAAAAGTTTAAGCGAATTCAGCTATTTATTTAGGTAAATAGAAAGATCGGTAAGGTTGTTGGGCTGTATTGAGATTTTTAATTAAGAGGATTTTATACTATGGATATTTTTGAAGTTTTAACGCATCTTTTTGCCCTTACTCTAGGAGGAGCTGCGGGGAGTTTTTTAACACTCAAGGTGGTTAAAAAAAATAATCAACAAAACAATAATACCGTAAATTCCACAGGTAGCGTGAAGTTCACTGGCGGCGATGATAATAGTAGTAACGTATAAATTATGTTCTCCTCAACAAATCAAAATGAAAACCATATAACTGCAAGTCAAGTTAAGTTGGTTGCTGGCGATGATAAAAGTACTAATCACAGTTTAAATATCTCACCTAATAATACCACTCAAGCAATCGCTCAAATGTATTTGCGCATTCTTGAAAATAAGGATAATTTCCTTGATGATGAAACATATCAAGAGACTAAAAATAGTCTTTGTCGTTATATGACTCCTAAGTCAAACATGAAAACACTTGAGGAAAAATTAACAGAAGCAGATAGAGCGGAATTGATTGAAGATGCTGAAGAGCTAAAAGAAGATACTACTAAATTCGTTCTAATGTATGAAGCATCTAACTCAAGTAGATATATTTTAACGCATATTCTTTCAACAATTGCATCCAAACATACAGCATATATAATTCCAGCAATAAAAATGGGAAAACCTAGAGATGTTATTGATGCACTTATTGATAATATGGTTATAGGTAATGCCCTAAATATTATAGATGGTACAGGTAAATCTATAACAACTGAGAGAATGTATGGCTTAATGTACTACTTAGCTGGCAATTGCCATATTAAATGGACAATATAAAATGTTAATCTATAGTCCTGCATTTGATGTTTCTCATTGTATTTTTAGAATGTTTTTTATTATAAACATTCTAGATGATATGAGCAGCATTGAAGTTGAGAAAGCTCAGATCATAGATTTTTATCTTGCATATCCTGCATGCATAAAAGAATTCAAGTTCCCAAATGAATTATTGGAAATTAAAGATAATTTCAAAGACATCAGAAAAGAATACAGAAATCCAATTAATAACAATGAAACATTCAAGAAAATTAATGTGCTTCAAAAAAAAGCACTAATGAATATCGTATCACAAGGCTTCCTTGATATAGAAAGTTTTAAGGCTGGCCATATAAAAAGAACTAAAAAAAAGATTCCTCATGATTTAAAAATTAATTTATTTAATTTTTCTTTTTATGGAAATAAATTATTACCTTTGATTTTAGTTGTCAATTTTTTAGATATTGAATTGAATGGTGATAAAGGCTTAAAGGCAAGGTCTGGACTTATGGAATATCGATATGAAAATTCTTGAACCAACAATTGAAGTAGTTAATTTATTAGTATTAAAAGATAATAAAGTTGCTTTTAATGGTGTTTTTAAGCCCGGTCTAAATGTTATTACTGGCTCTAACTCTTCTGGTAAAACAACCATTTTAGATTTAATAGCCTATACTTTAGGTATGGAAGATTTACCATTAAAGAAGGAAGCGCTCCAGTGTGATGAAAGTTATTTAGAATTAAAAATTAATGGCTTACCTTTAATCTTAAAAAGAGAAATTTCAGAGCAATCTAGGCGTCCAATATCTATTGCATATGAGAAAATGGATATCGATAAACTGGATTTTTATAATTGGTCTACCTTTCAAATTAATAGATCTGATAAAATTAGTTATTCTCAAATATTTTTTAACCTGCTTGATAACAAAGAAGCTAATCTTGAGGCTTCTTCAACATTAACTGTCCACCAAATATTGCGTTGTATTTATGCAGCTCAACCATTCATTCACTCTCCAATTCTTACAACATCAATGTTTGATGATGCACTTTCACGAAAAACTATTGGAGAATATTTGTTAGGCTTTTACAACAATGAACTATATATAAAAGAAGTAACTTTAAAAGATAGAATTAAAGAAAAAAGTAAAGTCACTACCGAGTTAAATTTTTTAAAAAATATTTTCAAGAAATCAATTTTCACTTTCGTTAATAAATCAGCAGCTGAAAGTAGAATTTCCAAATTAGAAAGTCAGCTTTTAAAATTAAAATTGGAATTAGCAAATAAAAACAAAACTCCAAAAAAAATTGAAAAAGAAAATATTAAAAATATTGATAAATTAAACAAAGATATTAATTTATTTATAAGTAAAAAAAGATCTCTTGAAAATGAAAACAACCAATTATCTATTAACGCACTAGACTCTCAAATTTTTATTAGTGAGTTATTAGATAGATTGGATCGACTAGAAGAATCTGAATCTGTACAAAACATTTCTAAAGTTAATTTTGAATTTTGCCCTTCATGTTTATCAAAGTTAGATAACTCTGCATTAAACACTTGCAACCTTTGTAAATGTAGTCATGAAAATGATTCAAATTCAAACACCAGCCCATTATTGAGAATGAAGAATGAGTTATTAATACAAGTTGAAGAATCAAAAAAGATCAATACAAATCGAGACCGAAAAATTAATGAAAATCAAATTTTAATCAACAATATTAATGCTGAAGTAAACTCCCTATCAAACAAGTTGAGCTCATTAACAGAACATTGGTCAGATGAAGAAAAAACAAATATCTCCAATACATCCATAACAATTGGACAATTAGATAATGAAATTAAAGAAATTTATAAAATTCTTCCACTGTACGATGAGGCTAAAAGCTTACAGGATAGAGTAGATGACCTTTCCAGTGATATCTCCACCTTAGAATCTGAAATTCAGGATTTACAAGAAGCTAGTTATCAACATAGAGTTATAACTATGAAAAAATTAAATAATAATTTAGCTGAATTACTTAAAAAAGATATTCCTAGGGAAAATGAATTTATGAATCCAACCCATATAAATATTAGTTTTTCCGATAATCAAATTTACATCAATAATAAGAATATTTTTAGCGAAAGCTCTATGGTTGTCTTAAGACAAATGTTTCACTTAGCTTTATTGCAAACCGCAGATCAAATCGAATCATTAAGATTCCCGCGTTTTTTAATACTTGATGGGATTGATGATGGTGGAATTGAGCCTGAACGAAATATGAACCTACAAAAGGTAATTAAAGAAACCATTGAGTCTTTCGAAAATTGCAGCCAGCTAATTTTAGCTACCTCCACAACCCACTTAAATGAATTACTAAAGCCATTTATACATAATCGTATTTTTACCACTGACTCTAAATCATTAGAATTATAAGGGTAATATAACTTGTATTAAATCATCCATTTATAATGATTTTTTATAAACAACAAAAAGCACCCCTGCCTTTAAACTCATAGGTGCTTGGTAAGCTAGGTCTCACTTGCGAGTTTTCTTTTACCAATTTCCGCTTATAATTCACCCACCAATAACAACAAAATCAAATCATGAAAACAAAAATACTTACTACCCTACTTTTAACTTTAGCTTTCACCGGCTGCCAAAAACAACCTGAAGATACCAAGCCCCCTAAAGCTACTGATTCCGTAGTAAAAGCTCAATTTGAAAAGTCAGATGCAATCATTAATAAGTACCTAGACCAGTTAGAGTCACCAAACACTACTACTGAAGAAAAGACCAGAATCTTATGTAAAGACTACCCAGACGAATATAAAACCAATTACATGCCAGCTTTACTTAGACTGGCTGCGAAAGACTACACAAGTTCAAAACTATTGAAAGATCTAGACATAGCATTGGACTACTACAAGAAAAAAGACAATGTACAGTGCTGAATAATTACTACTTGCTATTCAGATTAGTATTGCTGAAATACCGCCTGAGCTTTAGTATTTTCTTAATTGTATAAATTAAATACCTTATGTCTGACTTTCAGCTATCTTTAAGTGAATACCTTGCAACTGTCCAAGAAGTTATACGTGTAGCTTTTGATGAACCAGTATGGGTAAAAGCTGAAATCCGTAATCTGAGCATCAAAGGTGGCCACTACTATTTAGAGCTGGCAGAAAAAGAAGAAGATACAGACAAAGTGATTGCCAGTTGCAGGGCGACGATCTGGAAGTTTGCTGCTGCCAAAATGGTTTTAAAATTTGAGCGTGAAAGCGGTATTGATCTATCTAAAGACCTAAATGTCCTTATCAAAGTTAAAGCTACTTTCAGCTCCCAGTATGGCTTTTCAGTCAATGTAGAGGATATTGATTCGAGCTACACATTAGGCGATATTGCACGGCGTTATCAGCAGATATTAGAACGCTTAACCAAAGAAGGTTTGGTTAATAAAAATAAACTACTCTCTACTCCATTCGATCTTCAAAATGTCCTGGTGATTGCACCGGAGAATGCTGCTGGTCTGGGTGACTTCAAAAAAGATGCCGATGCTTTAGATAAAGCTGGTGTTTGTCATTTCGTTTATCACAACGCGACCTTCCAAGGAAATACAGCTGCAGCTTCAATCATCCATTCATTAGGTGATGGTCTACGTCAATGGGCCAAAGACTTCAATTCTGCTCCGGATCTGATTGTGATTATTCGTGGTGGCGGTGCCGTGAATGATCTGGCTTATTTGAATGACTATGATTTGGCAGCCCTGCTCTGCAAACGCACTGTTCCGATCTGGGTCGGTATTGGCCATGAAAAGGATCGGACCATCCTGGATGAAGTTGCACACCGGTCTTTTGATACTCCCAGTAAAGTCATTGGAGGGATTCGTAATCTGATTGTTGAACGGACTCAAGAAGTCTTGGATTCACTTCAGAGCATCAAACTTTTATCTCAGCACCAGATAACGGCGTATCAAAGCCAAAATGATCAATACATCCGAGTAATTAAAACGCTTGCTCATGGCCAGATTAATGAAGCCAATAAAAGCCTGGATTTGATGAAAAGTACCCTACAGTACTTAGCACAGCAGCAAATTAAATTGGCATCCAACCAGGTTGAGTCATTGATGCGTGAGACCCTATTACAAAATCCCCGGAATGTGATGACCAAAGGTTACGGTATTATCCGCAGCCAAGGTAAAGCCATTCGATCCATTCATCAGATATCAAATGATTCTATTCAAGTAGAATTACAAGACGGTACCATCGAAGCCAATGTGATACAGGTATTAAGCAATGACTAAAAAAGAATTAACGTTTAAAGAAGGCTATGAAGTTCTTAAAAAGAATGCTGAATTGCTTGAGTCGCAAGAAGAACCGGATATTGATAATTTAATGAAAATCGTTGAAGAGTCTATGTCTGCTTACAAAGCCTGTAAGTCACGCGTAGATGCTGTGCAACAGGCTTTGAATGAAACATTTAAAGAATAACTACCTTCTTATAAGTTTTAATAAATTATGAAAATTAAAAGAGTAATTCAAGAGGATTCAACGGGATGTGGGATTGCATGTGTAGCCATGGTTGCAGGAATCTCATATGCTGAAGCTAAACAAATTACTTTAAATAATGAGATACTAAAAAAATCAGTTAAAAATTTTTATACAACTACCAATGACTTAGTTAATATTTTAAAAAGTATTGGTATTGAATCATCAAAAGGACGAAAAGTTCGTTACTGGTCATCTATAAATACTATAAGCATTGTTGGAATCAACTTCCTTGAGACTACCGATACTTGGCATTGGGTATTGTTTATCCCAAATGAAGATACTGGGTATGTTTTGGATCCTAGTAAAAGAATAAAGACAGAAAAACGAACAGACTTTTCTCGTATGAGACTAAGATCATATATTCCTATCTCCCTTCCCTAAAACTTTAAAACATACAAATAGAATTTTTCAGTAAACATGTTTAAGAATAATCCTAGGAAAATACAAATGCTTCTTATGATCGATAAATAACATTTAAAGATTCGAATCCATGTCCATAAGGTACATGCAGAAATAAGGATACAAATAGGGATACAATTCAAAAACATGAAAGCTAAAATACATTATCAATAAGGCATACAAAGCAAAGTTCTATCCCCGCAGGGCGCACAATACTTTTCACCCTAGAATTTTTAATAAAAATAATCTAA
>JAEAMF010000943.1_pt1 | contig 26257 bp, 22 predicted proteins | sample 8958721 | NCBI WGS metagenome assembly JAEAMF01 (sample SAMN16933255, study PRJNA681124) | bioreactor sludge metagenome | isolation source: anaerobic bioreactor treating anionic surfactant - SDBS | place: India: Bengaluru | collected 2019-02-28 | reverse complement strand
GGCGCCGTCGGCGTTGACCAGCTGGATCATCGGCTCGACGTACTCGTCCCAGGTCGCCAGAACTTCAGCATAACGCTGGCGCAGGGGAATCTGTCGGTCGCTGGTCTTGGCCCGTTCGGCCACGGCCACCAGTGCCTGTTCGTCGTTGTCGAGCTTTTTCAGAACGTCACGCACCCGCATGTCGAGCAGGCGCAGTTGGCGTGCGAGGTCATTGCCGTCGCGAATGTCGAAGGCGTCCTGGATGTGCCCGGCCAGACGCTCGAGGTGGCGCAGGTAGGCTTCGATTTCCAGGCACAGGCCAAGGCGGTGCTCGCGGCGCAGGTAGGCGAGGAAATCGTGGATCTGGGCATTCAGTTCAAAACGGTTCGGGCTTTTGGCCACGGGCACCAGAATATCCAGGCGAATCCACACATCGAGCAGGTTGGTGATGTCCTGCGGCGTGCTTTCCAGCTGCTGGGTCGCCAGTTGCAGGCGCAGTTCTGCCAGGCTCAGGGTGCCCTGGTCGAAGCGCTCGCACAACGGCTCGAGCAAGGCCCAGTGTTCGGCTAGGGCGCGCAGGACGCGTTTGGGTTCGATCATTGGCGGGTCGACTCGCTGCCAAATAAAAGCGCCGATTGTACTGCATCATGCGGTTGTCGATTCACCCCTTGATCGCTTGTGGGTATTCTCGGGCGGATTTCTGCCGATCAACTGCGGCGCCGGGCAGCGAAGGGCGGTAGAATGTGGGCCCTGACTTATCCACAGATGGCCGACCTTTGCTCACCGAGTCCCGCCGCCGCGCTTACCTCAATGCCATGCAAGTAGTGCCTTGGCTGCCGCGTGCCGAACTGCCGTTCGCTGCGCCGTCGCGCCCTGAACTCTTGCTGCCGTTGGAGCCGCTGGTGGAGGAGGTTGCACATTCGCCCGTGCAACAGACCGCCCCCGTCGTTGTGCCGGTGAGCAAGCCGGTTGAGCGGCAGAAAATCGAGATCCCGCGCCCCAGCACCACCCCGCGAGCTGCCAGCAAGCCGCTGGAAGAGGCGCAGGAGGCGGTAGCGCCGGTCAAGGCGGCTGTCGTTCCGCCGCCGCGTTTTGCCTTGCAATTGCTACGTGCAGGGCGTTGCCTGGTGTTGGTCGAGTTGGCCACTGGTGAGCCGTTCCAGAGTCGCGATCCGTCCTACTTGCTGCTCAAGGACATGTTGCGTGCCGCAGGCTTGCCAGACAGCCCGCAGATCATCGGTGAGCCCGTGCGCTGGCCGCTGTTGGTGCGTGGCAACCTTGACCAGGGGCCGGAAGCGGCCCGTGATTTCGTGCAGGGCTTTATCCAGGCCCGTCTGGAAGACGCTCCGTGCGCCTGCCTGTGGCTGGTTGGTCTGCCTGCCGTGCGCTTTGCCGGGGAGGCCGATGAGCAGGCCTTTTACCGTGAATTACCGGTCGAGGGCCTGGGGCATGCCTGGGCCTTGCCGGGCCTTGAAGTGTTGATGGACGAGCCGCAACGCAAGGCGGACGTCTGGAAAGCCATGCGTCGGCTGATGGCGCGCTGGAAACCAAGCGATGAGTGACACAATCAGTTTTCGTCGGATGACCGAGGCGGACCTGGATGCCGTACTGAAGATCGAATATGCCGCCTTCAGCCACCCCTGGACCCGAGGAATTTTCCTCGACGGGCTAAAATCCTATGAAATCTGGTTGATGTTCGAGGGTGGGCAGCAGGTGGGGCACGGTGTGATCAACGTGATCATCGATGAGGCGCACCTGCTCAACATCACCGTCAAGCCGGAGAGCCAGGGGCGCGGCCTGGGCCTGCGCTTGCTCGAACACCTGATGAAACGTGCCTACGAGCTCAACGGCCGGGAGTGTTTCCTCGAGGTGCGCGCCAGTAACCAGTCTGCCTACCGGTTGTACGAGCGCTACGGCTTCAACGAAGTGGGTCGGCGTCGAGATTATTACCCCATTGCCGGTGGTCGCGAGGATGCGCTGGTGATGGCCTGCACGTTGATCGACTGAAGGCAGTTCCATGCTGCGCGTGACCTGTTCGGCTTGGCGCCTGTCAGAGACTGCGGATCATCTATGAGGCTTGAACATGCACGACCTACAAGAACTGATTGATAACAACGCCCGCTGGGCTGATGCAATCAAACAGGAAGATCCGGAGTTTTTCGCCAAGCTGGCACGCCAGCAAACGCCTGAATTCCTGTGGATTGGCTGCTCGGATGCGCGGGTGCCGGCCAACGAAATCGTCGGCATGCTGCCGGGCGATCTGTTTGTTCACCGTAACGTCGCCAACGTGGTGCTGCACACCGACCTGAACTGCCTGTCGGTGATCCAGTACGCAGTAGACGTACTCAAGGTCAAACACATTCTGGTCACCGGCCACTATGGTTGTGGCGGTGTGCGGGCCTCGATGCAGGATCGCCAGTTGGGCCTGATCGACGGCTGGCTGCGTTCGATCCGTGACCTTTACTACGAGAACCGCGTGGCGCTTTCGCAGTTGGCCACTGAGGAAGAGCAGGTCGACCGCCTGTGTGAGCTGAACGTGATTCAGCAGGTGGCTAACGTTGCTCATACCAGCATCGTTCAAAACGCCTGGCATCGTGGGCAGAGCCTGTCGGTGCATGGCTGCATCTACGGCATCAAGGATGGCCGCTGGAAGAGCCTCAACACCACCATCAGCGGCTTTGAGCAGTTGCCGCCGCAGTATCGCCTGCGCCCACAGGACTGAGCCCTGTAGCCTCATTGTCGGCGTTGGCCGGCAATGAGGCTTGAGCGATCAGATCTCTTCCAGAGGCTGTTGCAGTGTTTGCAAGCTGCGCCTTACCGCATCGGTGTTGCATTTGGCTGCGGCCTGCTCCGGGGGCATTTCCCGAATTGAACGGTAGAACAGCTCACAGGTCTGCGTCTTCGCGGTGACCTGCCATTTTTGCGTGCAGGCATTCAGCGTGGCCTCGGCATCGGCCTTGGGGTTGCTGCCCATGCCGGCCTGCCAGCAGGCGGCGCTGAGGTCCTGGCCCATCATCTTCAAACCCGCCGCGTCTGCCTGGTCCTGATCGCCTGCGTGGTTGGCTTTGTCCGCGGTGTACCAAATGGCGCTGGGGTGGTTTGAGCCCAGTACCGGCACGCGTTGCCCGGTCGTCGGGCTGATGTTCACCAGCCCCAGTACGTTGACGCGTTGGCCATAGGTTTGCTCCACCCAGGTACGTACCGGTGAACCAAATGCCACCATCGGCAGTGAATCCCCCTTGGCGTTGCGGGTGACCGCCTTGACCATGTTCGTCTGGTAGTCGTTGAAGTACCCGTAGACACCCTCGAGCGCTTTGCCGGCAGAGGCAGGGGCGGCAATCGGGGCAATGTCGACGATGGTCTGGAAGGCCGGCGTGTTATCCACAGGTACACCGTTGACACTCAACAGGTACGCCCAGCGGTCAGTGGTGTTCGAGCGCAGGTAATCTTGCGCCTGGGTCAGCGAATAGTCTGGCGGAAAGTGCAGCAGCTCGATGCTGCGGCGATTTTCCAGGGCCATGCCCAGTGGCAGGAACAGCAGCCAGTTGTAGGCCCACTTGCCGTCGCGGTTGAGCTGGCTGGCGCCCTGGTAGGCGAGTTCGCCATTGTCGAGCAGGCGCGTCAGCGGTTCGCCGTAGGTGCTGGGGACGTCTGTAATATAAGCATACAGGGTGCCATTGTCGCGCCCCACCCGGACCGTCGCTTGGGTGTAGCCGTCTCGCGCTACGCTTTGCTTCAGGTAGTGCTCGACGGTCTGTTCCAGCGTCCAGTCCCGGAAGCAGATAGCGCTGCAGTTGTTGGGGTAGGCAAACAACCTGCTGACCCGTTGCTGATCACCCAGGGTGACCCTGGTATCGGCCTGTGGTGTCGTGCTCAGGACCAAGGCAGACAGCCCCAGCGTCAGGGTTAATAAAGTGGTTTTGCGCATAGTTGACTCCATGCCAGTGGCCTCTCTCCTTTTGCTAGTCAGGCCATACTGTAGGCATTTCTGTGGGCTTGGGAAGTGGAGCGTTTATGCGGGTGATACGGCGCAAGGTGGCGCTGCCAGTGATGGGCCTGTGGCTCGGTACGTTTGGGGCGTATGCCGACGAGCGCGACGTGCGCATGTTCGCCCTCTGGGCTGGCGACCATGAGACGCGAGTGTTCCGTGACATGCTGGTCGAGGCACGGCTCTACGGCAGGGTTCCAATACATGAGTTGCTGCGTTCAGCCAGCGACTGGCGGCTGTGCGCTGCCGAGCCATTCGCGGTACCGCCTCTGGGGCAATGGCCCGCCGTACGCTCGACCCTGCAACTGCTCAAGGCCCTGGGTGATCAGCACGTCCTGCGCCGCTACGAGGTCGTCTCGGCGTACCGTAATCCCACGCTCAATGCGTGTGCCGGTGGCGCTGTTGGCAGTGCACATACTCGCGCCTTTGCGGTTGACCTGTTGCTGCCCCTTGGCTCTGATCCTGCATCGTTGTGTCGTTTCTGGCAAACCCAAGGTGCTGCCTGGAACATGGGATTGGGGCGCTACCCTACGGGGCGGATTCACATCGATACGGCCGGCTATCGGACCTGGGGTGGGGATTTCAGCTCAGGTTCATCGTATTGCCAGCGGCTTGTGACTGCGCCGTGATCCAGTCAGCGAAGCGTCGGTACGTAGCGTGCTCGGCAATGGGCTGGGGGCAGAGCAGGTAATAAGCTGAGCCGTCCTTGATAAAGCCCTGAGGCGCCTGCAGTTGCCCGGCCGCGATTTCGTCCTGCACCATCAGGAACGAGGCCATTGCCAAGCCCAGGCCAGCCACTGCTGCCTGGATGCACAGGTAGAAATGCTCATAGTCGGCTCGGCTGCAGTCCTGGGCTGACTGCTTGCTCAGGCGTAACCAGGTGTTCCAGGCATTGGGTCGTGAGCCTGTATGCAGCAGTCGTTGCCCGACTAGTCCCTGTGTGGCCAGGGCGTTGTTGCACACCGGGCCTACGTATTCGTCACAGACCTTAACGGCGTCCAGGCCTTTGCTCCATGGGAAGTCATCGCGGCGCAGCGCAAGGTCAATACCGCTGCCGATAAAATCCACCGGGCCGCCGGCCGCCACCAGATGGATGTGGATGTCTGGGTGCGCGGCATGGAATTCCGGCAGGCGCGGAATCAGCCATTTCATGGCGATAGTCGGCTCGCAGGAGAGCACCAGAACGTTTTCCCGCGCCTGTTGTTGCAGGCGATAGACCGCACCTTCCAACTGCTCGAACAGCGACTGGGTGGTGCCATGCAGGGCGCGTCCGGCGGCCGTGAGGAAAATCGCCCGGTTGCGTCGCTCAAACAACTGCACCCCGAGGGACTCCTCCAGCAAGCGCACCTGCCGGCTGACGGCACCATGGGTGACGTGCAGCAGTTCGGCGGCGCGAACGAAGCTTTCGGTTTGCGCCGCGACGTCGAAATAGCGGAAGGCGGAGAGGGCGGGCAGCTTCATATCTGTGAGGAAAACTAGCGGATTTGTCGCACTATAAATCGCTTTTTAGCCACAACGAAGCTTTCGATAATAAGCACCGTACAGAACAGATGTTCTGCGGAGGGGGGGCATGCTTAATGGGTGCGCGGCGACTGCATCGCGGGCAAGCCCGGCTCCTACAGGCTGCTCGGTCTTTGTTGGAGCAGGCTTGCCTGCGATGGCGTCGGTGGGGTGCCCTTGAGTTCGCGGCGACTGCATCGCGGGCAAGCTTGGCTCCTACAGGCTGCTCGGTCTTTGTTGGAGCAGGCTTGCCTGAGATGGCGTCGGTGGGGTGCCCTTGAGTTCGTGGCGCCTGCATCGCGGGCAAGCCCGGCTCCTACAGGCTGCTCGGTCTTTATTGGAGCAGGCTTGCCTGCGATGGCATCGGTGGGGGCCCTTGAGTTCGCGGCGACTGCATCGCGGGCAAGCCCGGCTCTTACAGGCTGCTCGGTCTTTGTTGGAGCAGGCTTGCCTGAGATGGCGTCGGTGGGGTGCCCTTGAGTTCGTGGTGCCTGCATCGCGGGCAAGCCCGGCTCCTACAAGGATTCATTGCGATGGCGTCGGTGCTAGCCGCCTGAGCAGAGCGCATCTGTGCATTTTACTAGCTGATCGAGGCGCTTTACGTGAATGAATTGATTGCTGTTGCCCTGTTCACCGTTCTGGCGGTGATCAGCCCCGGTGCGGACTTTGCCATGGTCACGCGTAGTAGCTACGCCTTCGGTCGCAGGGCTGGTCTCATGGCGGCGTTGGGGATTGCCTGCGGAGTGCAGGTGCATGTGTTGTACACCGTGCTGGGAATCGCGTTGATCATCAGCCAATCACCGCTGCTGTTTCTGGCGATGAAGGCGTTGGGTGCGGGCTACTTGATTTATCTGGGTTATAAATCCTTCACCAACACTCAACGCATCGCGCTGGGGGATGATGACGGCGCCAGTCGTCTGGGGGTGTTCGCTGCATTGCGCTCGGGCTTTCTGACCAACGCCCTGAACCCCAAGACCATGCTCTTTGTGGTCAGTGCCTATACCCAAGTGGTACAGCCTGACAGCTCGCTGGCGACTGACTTTGGCTATGGCTTCTTCATGTCCTTCGCCCATTGGGTGTGGTTCAGCCTGGTGGCCGTCTTTTTCTCCAGCGATGCCCTGCGGCGCACAATGCTCGATCGTCAGGGGCTGGTGGACAAGGTGATTGGCATGGCTTTGATTGGCCTTGGGGTAGCGGTGGTCTTTGCCAGTGTTCGCTAGCGTGGAACAAGCGAGCCTTGTTCGGTGCTTGATGTTGGCTTGAGAAGGTATCGATGGGGTGCCAGCGTGTTATGCGCTGGGTACTTTTTTGCGGGCAATAAAAAAGGGCTTACCTTGCGGTAAGCCCTTTTTAGTACTTGGTGGTACACAGTCATTTGAACTGGTCGGCTAAGTGCTAGTATTTAAAGGGTTTGGCTAATAGCGAATTGGTTAGGGATACACCAGGGGATACACGGCGCCCGCTGCTGGAGCAATTTAGGCGGCATGTCGGGGCTTCACCTGGTCGCGCTTCAGCCGGGGACCCTGAGAGGTTCACCAGGACACGGGGTCGGAAACCCGCGACATCTTGGTAGCGGCAGTTTCATCAGCTTACTGAAATTTCAACGTTGAAATTGAAAGGATATTGAAGAGAAAGGGGCATCGTTACCGCAACGGTAAAGGTGGGCTAGCGTGTTGTTGATAGCGAACGGTTGAGCCCCGTCAACCTTGGGGATGGTGTCAACCACGTCAACCTGTCAACCAACGTAGAAAATCCAGCCGCTAACACGATTCGGCGGGTTTTATGCCCCGTGTCCTTCAGAAATGCTCAGGGTCCCCGGCAACCTCTCAACACCTTGTGCAATTGCACTGGTGAACTGTGTGTTCACCCGGTTCACCAGTTCACTAAGCTGGGTACTTGTCCGCTGACAAAGTTCCGCGGGTTTCCGACCCCGTACCGAGGGAAAATCCTCAGGGTCCCCGGCAGGTTTTAGGGGGTGCACCAAGGCAGTGCGTCTTGACGGCGTGTGTGCTTCTTGCGCTGGTGGCATCACAGAGGATGGGGGCGGGGGAGTGTGTTATCTGGAGTCGGCCCAAAACCGGTGTAACAGGTGTAACTCGTGTAACAGACGATATTAACTTATTGAAAATAAAGGTTTATTTCAGCGTTACACCGTGCGCGCAGGTCGCGTACACCGGGTGTGACAAGGCCCATCGGTGTAACAGTTGAGGATAGCAAACAGCCCGCTGAGCTTTAATAAGCATTTAGTGCAGTCGTTTGCCGGGAGCGAAAGAAGATGGTGCCGGCTTTCGTGACATGTGAGCGCTGGTTCTTCAAGGCCGGCCCCTGGTTGCGCAACGAACGTCCGGTGGGCAGCGATATTACTGAGCTTCTTCTCCTATTGAAAATCGCTGCTCGAAAGACTGTCATTCTTTCGTTCGGTTTTGTCCCAAGCCAACACATGCGGCTCAATCTCTATTTCGTCCACCTCCAGGCCAGCATTGGTGCGGTTCAGGCCATCGAACTCACAAAAGCAATCTCGAACTGTTCGGCCCCATCGGCCGGGTCGACGCAGTTCATATCGCTTTTGTGAGACTTGGCGCCCTTGGTTTCGTAAAAGATGGCCAAGGCTTCGAGGATGGTCAATTTGCCTTAGTCATTGCGACCTATGATGTCCGTCATGGCTTCGTCGATTTGGATGACGGTGGTGGTTCGGTAGGCAAGGATTCGTTCGAAGAAGACACCCGATGCAGAGAGCCGTGGTATCTAGGCTGAAAACAGACGCTCCCAATTCGCGGTGTACCCAGCTTGTGATTGTAGTGGCAAACGGTACCAGAAGGGTCTCTATTGAATTCCGTACGAAATCCACAGGGGCCAAATTACGCGGCCCTGATTTTGGCAAACTCCACGATCCACAACTTCCTTCAAAATCAGATAGAGCTCTATCTCGGGCTGTTGCTATCCAACACCCGCAAAAAAGGATAAACGCCTGAAAAAAATGGCCAAACGCTATCTTTTTTTACCTTCAACTGTTGTATCGTTTCACTTTTTTACCAAGCCCCTAGCGGTTCCCGCGGGAAGTTTTTTCAAACAAAAGGAAGTGTGCGCAATGAATCGTGTCTTTGCGTTGGTATGGAACGCCTCGTTAGGTTGCTGGAAGGTCACTCACGAATTCAGCAAGCGTTGCCGTAAAGGCTCGCGGCGTTCAGGCAGGTTGGTACTGGCCGCTTTGCTGCTGAGTACGGGGTTCAGTTCGACTGCCTTCGGGGTGTCGAACATCCGTCACTGGGACGGCAGTCAGACCATTGCCAATGTCGTGGTTGATGGCGGTAGTGGCACGTGGAATGCGGTCGGCACTAACTGGACCGACGCCAACGGCCTGGTCAATCAGCTCTGGGCGGGCGACTTCGCGGTGTTCCAGGGCACGGCCGGCACGGTGTCGGTGAATGGCACACAACTGTTCACTGGGATGCAGTTCCTCACCGACGGCTACAACCTGGTCAACGGCACGGCGGGGCAACTCACCGCCGTCAACGGAACCGGTGGCACCACCGCGATGCGGGTCGATCCGGGCGTGACTGCCACGGTCGGCGTGGACATCAACGGCAGCGGCACTCTCAACAAACTCGACAGCGGCACCCTGGTGCTCAACGGCGCCAACACCTACAGCGGCGGCACGCAACTGGACGGCGGCAAGATTGTCGTCGGCAGCGACACCGCGCTGGGCAGCGGTACGCTGATCGCTAATGCCGGAACGCAACTGGACAGCAACGCAGCGGTGACCCTCGGCAACGCCGCGACGCTCAATGGCAACCTCACCGTGGTCGGCAGTAATGCACTGACTCTCAACGGGGTGATCGGCGGCACCGGTGGCTTGATCAAAAACGGCGCGGCCAACCTGACCCTCGGCGGCAACAACGCCTTCCTCGGTCCGGTGGCACTGAATGCCGGTGGACTGATTCTGGCGTCGAACTCGGCGCTGGGCTCCGGTGCCTTGAACGCAGCGGGCGGCACCACGTTGGATGCCAGTAGTGGAGTTTCGCTGAACAACGCGGTCAATCTGGCCGGTAACCTACGCATTGGCGGCACGGCCGATCTGACGCTTGCCGGCACGGTCAACGGTGCCGGCAGCCTGACCAAAAATGGCGCCGCCAACCTGACCCTAAGCGGCAATAACAACTTCCTCGGCGGCATCAACCTGAGCGCCGGCACCCTGATCGCTGGCAGCAACTCGGCACTGGGTCTGGGCAACCTCACCGTGGCTGGCGCCTCCGCGCTGGACAGCAATAGCGCGCTGAGCCTGGGCAACAACGTCGTGCTCAACGCCAACCTGAGCAACGCCGGCAGCAACAACCTGACTCTCGCCGGCGCCGTCAGTGGCGCTGGCGGACTGATCAAGAACGGCGCGTCGAATCTAACGCTCAACGGCATCAACACCTTCAGCGGTGGCACCACGTTGAACGCCGGTACGCTGACCCTCGGCACCGGCGCTTCACTGGGCTCCGGAGCACTGATCGTGGCAGGTGCATCGACCCTCGACAATTCCTCACCACTGGTCCTGGCCAACAACGTCAACGCCAATGCCAATCTGAGCCTGGCCGGCAACAAAAACCTGACCCTCGGCGGTGTGATCGCCGGGGCCGGCACGTTGACCAAAAACGGCCTGGCGGATGTGACGCTGTCCGGCAACAACACCTTCAGCGGCACGTTCGATGTGTTGTCCGGCAGCCTCACCACTTTGAGCGGTACGGCGCTGGGCAACAACGCCACGGTCAATCTCAGTGCCGGTGCAGCCCTCAACCTCGGCGCATCGGGCAGTCTTGCCAGCCTGACTGGCAGCGGCACCGCGCTGATCGGTACCGGCAATACCCTGAGCCTGGGCGGCAACAATGTCAGTAGCACCTTCGCGGGCATCCTCAGCGGTGACGGCGGGCTGACCAAACTCGGCAGCGGCACCCTAACCCTCAGCGGCATCAGCGACCTGGTCGGCGACACCAACGTCAATGCCGGCACCTTGCAGGTCAACGGTTCGCTGGCCAGCACCAATGTGCTGGTCAACAGCGGCACTACCCTCGTCGGCAGCGGCACGTTGACCGGCGCGGTAACGGTGGCCGATGGCGGTAATCTGGTTGGCGTTACCGGCAGTACCTTGTCGGTGAATTCGCTGGTGTTCAGCGGCAACTCCAACTTCAATGTCGGCCTCGGCACACCGGTGTCCGGTGGAGGCAACGCGCTGGTCAACGTCGGCGGCAACCTGACCCTCGACGGCACGCTCAATGTCAGCGACATCGGCGGCTTCGGCAGTGGTGTCTATCGCCTGATCAACTACACCGGAAGCCTGACCGACAACGGCATGCTGATCGGCAGTGTGCCGGGCAGCGTCACCCCCGGTGATCTGCAACTGCAAACGGCGCTGGCCAATCAGATCAACCTGCTGGTCACAGCACCGGGCGTCACCGTGCAGTTTTGGGACGGCAACCAACTCGTTGCCAACAGTTCAGTCGATGGCGGCAGCGGAACCTGGGGCACCGGAACCACCAACTGGACCGACGTCAACGGCACGACCAATCAGGCCTGGACAAACAACTTCGCGGTGTTCCAAGGCACGGCGGGTACGGTTACGGTCAACGGCGCACACACCATCACCGGGATGCAGTTCGTAACCGACGGCTACAGCCTGCAGAACGGCACCGCTGGTTCGCTGAATTTGGTCAACGGCTCCATGGGCAATGCCACGGTGCGTGTGGGTCCGAACGCCACCGCAACCATCGGTGTGGCACTCAACGGCGCCGGCACCCTGGGCAAATACGACACCGGTACCCTGGTGCTCAACGCGGCTAACGGCTACACCGGCGGCACCGCGCTGAATGGCGGCAAGATCGTGGTCGGCAATAACGCCGCGCTCGGCACCGGCGTGCTGACCGCCGCCAACGGCACTGCGCTGGACAGCAACACCGCCGCCGTCACCCTTGGCAACGCCGTGGTGCTCAACGGCAGCTTGACGCTGACGGGCAGCCATGACTTGACCCTCAGCGGCGTCATCAGTGGCAACGGCGAACTGAACAAGCAGGGCGCCAGCGAGCTGACCCTGAGCGGCAACAATACTTTCAGTGGGGCGCTGAACGTTCTCAATGGTAGGTTGAATCTGATCGGAAATACTGCCTTGGGCAATGCCGATTTGAACGTAGCCAGTAACGCTTCGGTCAGTGTCGGCGGGCTCAACAGCCTAGATGCACTCAGTGGTTCGGGTGCTCTGCTGCTGGCGGCAGGCAGTACCCTGCAAGTGGGTGCGGGCGGGGCCAGCAGTGTCTATGACGGCTCGGTCAACGGTGCTGGCCACTTGGCCAAAGTCGGCAGCGGCAAGCAGGTCCTCAATGGCAACTCGACTCTCGGTGGTGGCACCACCGTCGCAGCCGGCAGCCTGATCATCGGCGGTGCGGCAGGCTCCAGCGCCAGCCTTACCAGCGATGTCGATGTGGCTCAGGGTGCCATGCTCGGCGGCCATGGCACCATCTATGGCGATATCAACCTGGCCAGCGGTGCGACCCTGAACCCGGGCAACTCGATTGGCACCCTGAACGTCGTCGGCGATATCAGCTTCAATAGCGGCTCTACTCTGGTCATTGAAGCCGATCCTGATGGCCGCTCCGATCGGGTGACCGCAACCGGCACCGTGTCGCTTGGCGGCGCGGGTCTGAGCATTGTGGCCGGCTCCGGCAACTGGGCGCCGAGTACCCAGTACAAGATTATCGAGGCAGGCAACCTGACTGGCACCTTTGGTAGTGTCAGCAGCAACCTGGCCTTCCTCACGCCGCAAGTGACGTATGCAAGCAATGGCGTGACCCTGGATCTGCAGCGAAACGGTGTCGCTTTCACTTCGGTCGCTCAGACCTACAACCAGCGTGCCGTGGCCAGGACGCTGGATGCGACCGACTCGGGTGGTTTGTATAACGCGGTCGCCGTACTCAGTGCCGATCAGGCACGCTCGGCTTACGACAGCTTATCTGGCGAGATCCACGCCAGCACCCGCGGCGCGCTGTTCGATGACAGTCGCTACGTGCGAGATGCGATTGGGACGCGCCTGCGCAGTGCTCAGGGTCAGGCACAGAGTGAAGGCGTGCTGCATGTCGATGCTGATAGTGGCATGACCTTCTGGGTACAGGGCTATGGCGGTTGGGGTGATAGCGATGGCAATAGCAATGTCGCCGACCTCGACCACAACAGCCAAGGCATGCTGCTGGGTATCGACATGCAGCTGAACGACACCTGGCGCGCAGGCCTGGCTGCGGGTTATGGCAACAGTGATCTGGACGCTGATGCCCGAAACTCGTCGGCCAAGGTTGACAGCACATCGCTGACGGCCTATCTGGGCGGTCAGTGGGATGCGTTGCACCTGCGTGTAGGCGCCTCTCATGCCTGGAACGACGTTGACAGCAGTCGCCATGTAAACGTCGGCAGCGTGCAAGAGCACGTCAAGGCCAAGTACGACGCCAGTACTACACAGGTGTTCAGTGAGTTGGGTTATGCCGTTCAGGCAGGTGACCTGACCCTTGAGCCTTTCGTTGGCCTGGCCCATGTCGAAGTCGACAGCGACAGCTTCAGCGAACATGGTGGCATCACTGCGCTGCGCGGCGATAGGGAGAAGGGCCGTGCGACCTATTCCAGCCTGGGCCTGCGTGCCAGTACTCCAGCGACTGAAGTGGCCGGGGTGCCGTTGAGCGTACAGAGCAGCCTGGCGTGGCAGCGCGTGCTTGATGAGCCAAGCGAAGACAGTCGCTTGACCCTGGCGGGCTATGACAGTTTTACCGTCAAGGGCGTGCCAATTACTCAGGACACCGCGCTGGTACAGCTCGGTGTCAGCGCCAAACTTGCCCCGCAAGCGAGCCTCGACCTGGGCTACTCCGGGCAGATCGGCGATGGGTATAGCGATCACGGTGTTCGTCTGGGGCTTAACATCGCGTTCTAAGTACAGAGCCTGCACGGTGCAACGCCGCGCAGGCTTCTCAATACGTGTAGGTTTTGGAAATAAATGCGACAGCTAACAGACTGAAAAGACTGGGTCTTATGGCTATTCTCGGCGTGGTTTCCCCGACTTAGGGAGGTGATCGCAATCGTGACAACCTTTATTTCTTTGTAACAAGGTTACTTACTTCCCACCGAAAGTCCGCCAAATCTCGCGTTTGAGTGTCACTTGATATCTGCCAAAAGTTAATCCGACCATCAATGTTGGGGAGGGTAGGTAGTATCGGAAAGTGAGCACTAGGAAACATTAGGGATGGTTGCCCGCTTTTGGCCGGTTTCTGCCTGTCGCGAAGGACTGCAATTGGCTGATTCTGTTGAAAAAGTCGGCGATGGTTTCCACGGTAGAAAAGCACGCGCTTGAGATTGAAATCTTTACTTTGAACAGAGGATTTCGGGCTCAGATTTCGCGTAGCAGCGCGCAAAAAATGGTGTTTTCAGCAGTCAGCATGCGGACATTCTGGAAGGACTTTTTCAACAGAATCGGCTGGAAGCTGCCTGCCGAATGTGAATGCAACGGAAGCTTTCGCGAGCTTCCGCTTATCCTCATCACCGTTTTTTCAGCTTATGCTCAATTAGCCCTATTTCTGCCCTGATCGCAGTGATGGTGAGCTTCTGCGTTGCTGTGCTTTTTCCGAATCTGGTATCCACGATCTTGAGTAGGGCGGTGAGGTGGGCTTTTCTCGCTTTAAGTGTCTCGGATATGGGCGAGCTGTTTTGTATTGCTGCGTTCATGGTTTCATTCTCTGAGTGAATTAAACAGCCCGCGAAAGCAGGCTGTTTCAGGGTAAATCGACCGTTACATCGAGAGCAGGTCCTGCAGGCGATGCTGGCTCCCGCGGTCTGCCAAGTCGCCCCACCTCCAACTACCAGAACTCTCACCTTGTTGGGGAATGTCGAGCTTAAAGAGTGATACCGGATCCCGATTGATCATGCGAGAAGCGGCATAAAGCTTGCCGCCTACTTCCAGCAACGCCTTGGCCGCTTCATTCCACTGTTCCTCCAAAACGTCATGAGCGAGGTGTAATGCCTTTTTCTCTATCTTTTGTTGCTCTTCCTGAGCCTCGGTGATGTGTCGGTCAACAATGACCAGCTCTTGCTCAAGGGCGGCGATGATCAGGAGCTGACGACGATGTTGTTCAGTCGCGGCAGTGAGGCTTTTTGCCGCTTTCTGTGCGTCACTGCTGGCAGATTTCTCACCCTCTATATCGCCCCATGCCACCGCCTGAGCGTAAGCGGTAGCCGCGAGGGTCTCTGCTTGGCGCGCACTGGCTATTTCCTCCTGCGCTTGCTGACGCACTTCCTCCAGGCGAGTGCTAAGGCTTTGTCGTTTTGCATTGAGTTCGATTTCATCGGCAGCCCAGTTCGCCATGTCGGAGGTGTAGTCCGTCATGAGCGCGTCGCAGTTTGCAAGGTTCTCACGGCGGTTAATCTTCGGGTTCAGCCGGTAGAGTTCCATATCCAACGAATCAATCTTTCTTTTTCGCTCGTTGTACTGGTCGCGCACTTCACGTTCCCGGCCCTGCTCAATCGTTTCGGGGTTTTCCAGCGCCATTTCATAGGGAATCAGGGCGGCTCGAAGGCTGTCCATCTCACTGGTCAGTTGGTCGCGGCGGTCTTTCATTTCTTGAATTTCGTTCATTTGATTGGTCTCTATTTGATTCGATAGTGGAATGGTTGTGCGGCTGGCGAGGCCGGAATGAGCCGGCGCTACCTCAGTCAGTAGGCTGCCGTCAGGCGGCCTGTGCCTCGCTTTCATCCGTCCCCGGTACCGTCTTCACCACATAGCAACGCTGAGTGCCCAAGCCGGGCAAGCGGACGGCGCAGGAGGCTTTGCCGTCTGGACCAGGCTCAAGGACGCCACGACGTATCAGCTCCTTGTTCACCGCGTTGATGTTCATGCCCTTGAACACTTCCGAGCGCCACGCCTCCGGCAACACGTAATAGGTGTTGGTGGTGTGCAACGCGTCACCCAGGCCGTGTTCCAACGACTTGCGAAAGCCCAGTCGGTCAATGGTGCGCGGACCGTGCTCATCGATCTTCGCGGCGGCCGATTCCCAGCGCGTGAAGCGGCTTTCACCGAAGCGCTCTATGACCTGACGCAACCGCGCCAAGATTGCGTCCCCTTCGAAGTTGCCGGCGCCGCCGCGCTCGTTCATCCAGGCACTGAGGCACACCCGGGCAGCGGTGGTGGCGGCGCCATCCGGCCAGCCGGTAATTCCCATCGCGGTGGCCAGTTCCCCGGCGGCGGCAGCCAGACCAAAGCGAGCGGCTGCTCGATGCGCCTGACCACTCGCTGAGGCGGGTAGCGCTTTAGCGATAAAGCCCTCCAAGGTGTGGCGCAGAATGGTCGACCATCCATGCAGTTTCCCCGGCTCGCAAAGGGCCGACAGGAAGGCGGTGAGTGGTGTGCCGTAGTACTTGGCTACGCGTGCCTTGAGTGCATCCGAGAGGGCCGCCGCATCGTCAAAACCATTCAGCACATCGAACATGCCCAAGCCTTTGCTGGCGTCCGCTGGCACGGCGAGCATTCGCACTTCCATGCCTGCTTTCAGCTCCTTATTGGCTTCGGCCATGTGCTGCGCCAAAGTCTTTTCGCCGGTCGAGAGAAACAGCAAGCGCCACTCCTGCACCTGTCGGCCTGCTTGTCCTCGATCGTTGGCGCGAGCCTTCCCGGTGCCGTTGCCGAGCATGTACACCGTTTCGCCAATTATGCGCGGGTCACACATGCCGATTTCATCGAGTACCAAGAGCCCGTCCGAGTGCGATGCTGCGATGGACTCCAGCGCATTGTCGGTCGAGCGCCAGGAGCGCACCAAGCGCTGGCCCCCGTACACCGAGGCGGCAACCTGTAAGTGTGTGGTTTTCCCGCCTGAGCTGTCTCCGTACAAGTGAAAACCACCCGATTCATGCCCTAGCATGTGCAGCAATGGCCCTGCAAAGGCCGTGCAGACAACGAATGTCAGGCGGTGATTGCCGACACACAAGGCGCCGATTTGCTGTTGCCATTGCTCCAGTGTCCCTGCTTCGCTGATGGGTGGAAGCTGAGCACCTGCATCATAGAAATACAGGTGTTCAGGGCTGACGCCGATCTGTTGGTCAGGGAGCAAGTAGGCAGGACCATGCCAGCCAAGGCGAGTGACAATCCGGGCACGTTCGGCGCTATCAAAACCCTGTAGGTAACTTTGTAAGTCGTTGCGCGTGTTGCGGCCAGAGCGACTACCCGCCAACCGTAGGCCCATGTCCACCAGCGGCCCCAATACTTCCTTGCCGAAGTCACCCGCCATGCTTCGGGCTGGAATGTTCCAGCGTTTTTTATCGCCGTCAGGGTCGTCCAGTTCAACCAGTAAGCCCCAGTTGTTGCCCTTGTCGTCGCGGGTGCGTGCGAGGATCTCCAGACGAGAGCACACCGGGCGCGCTTCACCATCATCACCCGCGTAAAAAACGCCCTCGGGGGTGAGGCGAAAGCCACCCGGCAAGGTTGCTGTTTTGGGTTTGCGGGTGGTCTTGCGGCTGCTGGTGGGTTCGGCGTTGACTGGCTTGGTGTCGGGTGCTGGTGGTGTCAGGGCGAACAGCTCCCCGGTGCGCTCCAGTTCGGCCAGGTGAGCGGGTGCCCAGCCTTTTGCCAGTGCGTCGGCGGCGTCATCACCCTCGGCCCATTCGCCACCCTCTGCAAACGTGGGCACTTGCCCATCAAGGCCCGGACGTTTGCTGAACACCGCCAACGTCAGGACACGAACAGAGGCCGCGCCTAGCTCGCGCAGATGATCGGCCAGAGCGACCATGCAACTGGCGCCGGGTGCATCGTTGTCAGGCCATAGCAGCACGTCCCGCCCAATCAGCGGGGCAAAGTCTGCCTTGCGCCACGAGTTCGTGCCGTTGAGCCAGCAGGTTGCAACGTGCCCTGGAAGCAATTGAGCGGCAGCGTCGGCAGACTTCTCGCCCTCGCTAACAACGACAGGCGCGGTAGGCCGTTGTGCCAGTTGATCGAGGTGCAACAGCGGGCGCGGCTCTGGCAGACCCTGCCACCGCCATTGGTGCGTGTCCGACTCGCCTTTGCACCAGGTCAGTGGCGCGAACACTTTGCGCGGGGCGCCATTCTCATCTGGCCCCAGATCAAAGCGATAGAGCACCATCAGGGGCAGGGACTCGGTGTTTTTATAGATCCACACCTTTGACGGTGTCCCGTGCTGGCGATGCTTGGCCGGAACTTTGGGCATCGCGTCGTCAGGGATCGGCAGCACCGGCACCCACGCAGGCGTTGCGACCTTGCAGGAGGTGGCCGGTTCAGGGCTGCTATTCGCGGTCACGCTGAGGAAGTCCGCGAGTTTGTTGCAAGCCTGCACCTCGGTGCAGCCGTCGAGATAGCGCACCAGGTCAATCAGGTCGCCGCCTTTGTCGCCGGTAGCAAAGTCTGACCAGGTGCCTTTAGCCACGTTGACCTTGAGCGAGCCGGCGCGCTTGTCTGCTCGCGTCGGATTGGGGGCGGTGTATTCCTTGCCGCCGTCTACGCGCTTGCCGCTGGGCAGCCAGTGAGAAAGCACCCGGTCAATAGACTGAAGTGCGGCGCGTTTTACTTCGGGAAAGCTGGGGCGTTTGCTCATCAGCGTTTCCCCGCAACGGCTTGATACGTGGTGCTATCGCCGTGTATAGCGAGCGTTCTGATGAGGCCAATAGTTCCTTGAACATCCCAAAGCACATTAGCGATCACATGGTCATTCAGGCGCTCCGTGTCATCGACAGCATTAAATTGTGCCATCAACAAAGCCAAGACACTTTCTGCGCGAGAGCACGCCGCCGTGATGGCATCAATGGGTACGCCAGCAGGAGTGGCGGCATTCACCGTTAGGAGGTCTTCGGGTAGGAAATTAGCCAGATCTTGAAGTGCGGAACGTTTCATAACGCACCCCCTTCGCTGTCGTCAGAGGTGCCAGCCAGCTCGGTGTGGCGAGCTGAGCAGGTATCGACAAACAAGTTCAGAGCGTCGTCATTCTCGACATCACTCAGCAGACCAGAGGCATGCAGCGCATGGATGGCCCCAAGGCCGCGCCACCGCAATGACGTCAGTGAGTCCGCGTCACGGGCGTTGGCGGCACGGTTGATGTAACGTTCAACCAGTTCGAGCGGGCTCATTGCACACCCCCGATGGTTTCCAAGGCGCGGGCTTTGCTCATGTGTTGGTTGTAGCGAGAGAGGCGAGTGGAAAGGCTGGAGTTTGCGTGCAGTGCGGCGAGAGCCATTGCCCGGTGGGCAGCGGCGCGAATTTTGGACGGATTGAGGGCGTGCATATGGCGTAGCTCCTTGATTTGAGGAACTGCCACGACTCGCCGTCAAACGAATAAAGGTGGCAGCTGTACGCAGGTTGACGGACCGGGAATCAAGGAAACCGGCACACCCGAAGGTGTCCTGCGCACAGCCGCCATAAACAAGATGTGCGGGCACAAAAAAAGCGCCTGCAATCGTTATGGGGGCGCCTGTGCGCCTTGGATTCGTCGGGCCGTCAAACCCGGTCGCTGATTTTGCAGCGACGGCCAGAGCATAACGTCTCGATTTGGGAAGCGCAACAAGCGTCCCTTGCGCAATTGCGCAATGCGTCATAAATTGAATAGACATACGAACCTACCTCTAACGTCTCCGGTTGCAGCCAGGGGCGTTTTCGTTAGTGCTGAGTGGTGGTGGGGCGAATCAGAGACAACCAGCTCAAGTGCTGGCCCTTGCGTGATTCGGAGCGCATGTGATCCAGCGCGACAGGGTTTGCCATCAGGTTGGGGATGATTTGTTGTGCATCCTCGATCACTACGCCTGGTGGCACCTCGACAGCCAGCAGCACCCACTCCAGCGTCGGCCAAGCCAAGAGCAGAACATGGGCGCCCTCGGCAATAGCCTTATCACGCAGGGCGCGCAGGCGATCTCGGCCCATGGCGACTGTAGGCAGGGCGTCTTCAAGGATGCCGACGGCGTCGAGTGTGGTGTGCGGCAGGAAGATAGGTGTCATGCCGCCACCTTGTTGCGAGCGGCGATGCGGGCGTGAGTCCAGTCCAAAACTTCAGACAAAACCCAGGCGACGGGAGCACCACGGGCGGTGCTGTCGGTGAGTTTCACGGCTTGTGGAAAGCCGCTTTCAGACTGGCCCATCAGCTTGTAGACAGTGGCGCGAGCGATGCCCGTTATGGAGGTCACGTCGTTTATGCGGATGAGTGTTTTAGCAGGATCAAAGCGACCAAGTTCAATCTCGCTTGCTTTGATCGCAGGTGAAGTTGTCATAGCTGTTTCCCTGTATTGGTATGGACAGGGGCGCACGGTACGACTAACAAATTTAGGCGGGCAGGTTCACTTTACTTTTTTTGTTGGTTGACGGGGTTGGTTGACAGTGACAACCCCTTGCGTTTTAGAACCTCGCCCATCTGAACCTTCGATAAAGATTTACCTGTTTCCCGTTGCTGCCAAGCGCGCAGCTTGCTGTTCAAGTTATGAAAGGATGTTCCTGCCCGGTAGAGTTCTAGCGCCTTCCTAGCTATGTCCCAATCGCGGCTGGCGAGTTCCTTGCGTCTGGTAATGCCACTCAATATTCCGTCTATTTTGTTGTCTGCGTGTTTCGACGCCGCGCTGGCCAAGTCCCCTATCTTGCAGCATGCCTCGTTTTCATCGGGATCTAACCAGGCGCTAGCGGCAGGAACGCACTCATCAATGCACTCAAGGTATCTCTGGTATTCCTCAAGGGCTGGTATTTCTTGACCTTCCGCGCCCTGCAAGTGATCGGCTAAGCCGCATAACGCATGTATCGCATTTGCAAGTGCAAAGGCGGCAATGGCCTGCACATCCGTCGCCGTCTCGACGCCGGTGTCACTGCGAAACCGGGCAGCCAGATGCTCAGCCCCATAGTAGGAAACTACCTGATAGATCGCGTCATTGTGTTGCAATGCAGCATTGCTTAGCTGTGCGCCGATTTCTTCAGGCAGCCAGTGGCGGCAGTGCTCCATGATATTCAATGCTGCATCGATCTCAGAAGCGTAAGCGCCGAAGATCGAAAGACCTTTTAAGTGCTCTCGAATGGAGCTGCTTTCGGTGTGTGTCGGGTGTATCGCAAGCCCTCCAATGTTCAGCGCATCATCTTGCATCAGGCCACCCCTCGCCCCAAGGCAGTGGCTTGAAGGCCGCGCCGTATATGGATTTTAGGTATGCACGGCAGAGCGGCCGACAGGAGGGGATGGGCGTTTTGGCTGTTACACCGATTGGCCTTGTTACACGCGGTGTACGCAAAATTCGAACAAGGTGTAACGAAGAAAATATTCAATGTTTTCAATGGTTTGATTGCGCCTGTTACACGGGTTACACCTGTTACACCGGTTTTTGAGGGGGTACGGAAATGCACGATCAAACAGCCTTGTCGAAATGCCCTTGAACAACGTTCCCTTTTTCCAGTCCGTCCAGATAGTCGGCGTACCACTGCATCATCGTTGTACGTTGTGCTAGGTACTGGGCCTTGTTGTAGATCCCGCGCACACCGGGTGCCTTGTGGCTGAGCTGGGCTTCGACGTGGTCGGCATCAAACTCGTGTTCGTTCAAGATGGTGCTGGCGATATGGCGGAAACCGTGGCCGGTCTGTCGACCCTCATAGCCCAGACGACGCAGGGCCATTAGAAACACCGTATCGCTACGGGGTTTGGTGCGGTCGCTTCTTCCAGGGAACAGCAGTGGGTAGGCGCCGGTCAGAGTGCGCAGCTCTTCCAGTATTTCAACGGCCTGACGGCAGAGTGGCACCAGGTGTTCAAGCCCTTTCTTGCGCCCCTTGCGTTCTACCGGGATCGTCCACAGCTTCTTATCGATATCGAATTCTTCCCAGCGGGCTTCGCGCAGCTCGCTGGGGCGCACGGCTATCAGGGTCAGCAGGCGTAAACCAAGTTGTACGTCTTTGGCGTGGGGATAGGAGCGGATAGCCCGGAGCAGGGCAGGTAACTCCTCAAGACTGACATGGGCATAGTTCTCGGCCTTCCCGGTGGAAAGGAACTTATGCACGCCGTCGAGCGGGTTGTTTACGGCGCGGCCCGTTACACGCGCCAGGTCATACACATCCTTACAGTAAGCTCGCACCCGGCTCATTTGCTCAAGGATGCCCTGTTGCTCCATTCCACGTAGTAGCCCCATCCACTCCATCGAGAGTATGCCGGCGTACAGGCGCTTACCGAAGGTGGGGAACACATGACGCTCCAGGGCGCCCATGACTCGTTTGGCGGTGCCTGCATCCCATGCCTTGAGTCGAGACGCGTGCCATTCACGGGCCAATGCCTCGAAGGTGCTGTTGTTCGCTTCAAGTTCGGCAGCCTGACGGGCCTGTTTCGTTGCCATGGGGTTCTTGCCCTCGGCTGCATCGTTACGCAGTTCGGTAGCCTTCTGCCGTGCCAGCGCACCGCCTACCTCTGGATAGCCCCCGAGCCCCAGCCAACTCCATGTGCCCGCCGGAGTTTTGTAGCGCAGTTGCCAAGACTTTTGGCCGTCAGGCTTGACGCGGAAGTACAGGCCGTTTCCATCCTGTTCCCGGTACTCCTTGGTGTCAGGCTCCAGGCCCGCCAAGGTGGTGTCGGACAAGGGGCGGCGCTTGATTTCTGAACGCTTCATCGGCTTGTATCCCTTCGGTTCGATTTTTCATCAAGGATACACAGGGGGATACACGGCGGGAAGGTATAGGGGTGAACAGAGGTAGATAGCCAGATACAAGAAAGCCCGCACTAGGCGGGCTTCTTGAGGTGATTCATAGACTGCTGTAGACATCTATGGATCGGTACTTGGTGGCTACACAGGGACTTGAACCCCGGACCCCAGCATTATGAATGCTATGCTCTAACCAACTGAGCTATGTAGCCAAGTGGCGCGCATTATTAGCCTGAAACGGATATCTGTCAACACCTGTTTCTAAAAAAAATTCGCGCATGATCAATTGCTTAGGCATTTCGGCCTGTTACGCCTGTATTACACGAAAAACATGGTGCTCTGCTTAAAGGATTCCGGATAATTGGATCCCAATTATCCGGATGGAACGCATTCCCATGGCCTTGAGCAGTGCCCAGTCCAGTTCGCCTTCTACCTTGGCAAACGCCCAAAGCAGCCCGCTGGTTATGCGAATTATCGCCGCCTGCGCATTGGCGCACTTGATCAACGATCTGATCCAGGCCGTGCTTCCGTCGATCTACCCGCTACTCAAGGCTAATTATGGGCTGAGCTTTGCTCAGATCGGCTTGATTACCCTGACATTCCAGATCACGGCCTCGTTGCTGCAGCCTTGGGTGGGCTTTTACACCGACCGCAAACCCATGCCCAACCTGTTGCCGCTGGGCACGCTGTGTACGCTGGTCGGTATTGTGATGCTGGCGTTTGTCGGCAGTTTCTCGATGATCCTGCTGGCCTCGGCGCTGATTGGTATTGGCTCCTCGACGTTCCACCCCGAGACGTCACGTATTGCCCGCCTGGCGTCGGGTGGCCGCTACGGGCTGGCGCAGTCGACCTTCCAGGTGGGCGGTAACGCAGGTTCGGCGTTTGGCCCATTGTTGGCTGCGGCGATCGTGATTCCGTTCGGGCAGGGTAATGTGGCCTGGTTCGGTCTGTTTGCGGTATTTGCCTTGCTGGTGACCTACGCGCTGAGCCGCTGGTACCGCGAGCACTTGAACCTGTTCAAAGCCAAGCAAGGTCAGCGTGCGAGCCATGGCCTGTCCCGTCAGCGGGTCATCGGGGCCCTTGTGGTGCTTGGGCTGTTGGTGTTCTCCAAGTACTTCTACATGTCCAGCTTTACCAGCTACTTCACGTTCTACCTGATCGAAAAGTTCGACCTCTCGGTCGCCAGTTCGCAGTTGTACCTGTTCCTGTTCCTCGGTGCGGTCGCGGCGGGTACCTTTATCGGCGGGCCGATTGGGGACCGGATCGGGCGCAAGGCCGTGATCTGGTTTTCGATCCTCGGGGTGGCGCCGTTCACCCTGCTGCTGCCTTATGTCGATCTGTTCTGGACCAGTGTGCTCAGCATGATCATCGGCTTCATCCTGGCCTCGGCCTTTTCGGCCATCGTGGTTTACGCCCAGGAGCTGGTGCCGGGTAATGTCGGGATGATCGCCGGGATTTTCTTCGGCCTGATGTTCGGCTTTGGCGGTATCGGCGCGGCACTGCTGGGTTACCTGGCCGATAGCCATGGGATCGAGTACGTCTACAGTATCTGTTCGTACCTGCCGCTGTTCGGCCTGCTGGCGATCCTGCTGCCGTCCACAGGCAAGCAGTGAGGTCTGGCTGCGCTGCCAATCGTTACCGACCTTGGTGCTATTGCTCAGGCGTAACGATTGACGGGCGGCGCAGGCTTCCCCTAGAGTGCCGCCCTTCATTTTCTCCAGTAGCCGAACCATGAGCCGCTTCACCCGCCCTTACACGTTGGTACAGCCTGTCATGCAGGCCGTAAGGCGTGACTGGCCGAGCGATACGGTGCTCAAGCGTCGGCGCAGCGTCCTGTTCGCCTTTACCTTCTCACCGCCCGCCTGCCCGAACTGACAGAACGGACGCGGGCGTGGTGTTGCCACGCGTGCTTGTCCGTATCGAATACACGCCTTTGTGGTCTGCATGTGTGAGTGCAGGGATATCGCTATTCCTGCATCAGTGGGTTTGGAGTCAAGATGGACAAGCGTTTTCTGGCGGGCCTGTTGTTCGCGGTTTCTGTTGTTGGCCTGAGCCTGGGGGCGACATTGCCCTTGGTGTCCCTGCGGCTGTTCGAGGCCGGAGCCGGTACCCTCAAGATCGGCATTGTCTCGGCGATTCCCGCGGCGGGCATGATGCTCTCGGCGTTTATGGTCGACACCTGCTGTCGGCACCTGACGCGCCGTACCATCTACCTGTTGAGTTTCGGGATGTGCGCCCTGAGCGTCGCATTGATCGAGGTGGCGTTCTCCTCGATCTACCTGCTGTGCCTGTTACGCCTGATGCTGGGGATCGGCATGGGTATTGCGATCATTCTCGGCGAGTCCTGGGTCAATGAGCTGAGTGAAGAGCACAACCGTGGCAAAGTCATGGCGTTGTACGCCACGGCGTTCACCGGTTTCCAGATGGCGGGGCCGACCATGCTGGCGCTGTTCGGCGCGCAAAGCCCGTGGGTAACGATCGTGGTGAGCCTGTGCTACCTGCTGGCCCTGGCCTGCATTGTCTGGACGGTGCCTGATGACTACGTCGAGCATGGCGAGGAGGGCGAGAAGAGCTTTTCCCTGGCGGGCTTTTTCCAGGTGGCACCGGCCCTGTGCATGGGCGTGCTGTTCTTTTCCTTCTTCGATGCGGTGATCCTCTCGCTGTTGCCTGTCTATGCCTCCAGCCATGGCTTCGCCCTGGGCGTTGCGGCGTTGATGGTCACGGTGATCCTGACCGGCGACATGGTGTTCCAATTGCCCTTGGGTTGGTTGGCCGACCGCTGCGAGCGCACGATGGTGCACCTGGTCTGTGGCGTCGTAGCGATGCTGATTGGCGTGGCATTGCCTTGGCTGTTGCAACTACCGTGGCTGCTCTGGCCGATGCTTGTCGTGTTGGGGGCGGTTGCAGGTGGCGTCTATACGCTCGCCCTGGTGCTGATCGGGCAACAATTCAAAGGGCAGGATCTGATTACGGCTAATGCCAGTGTTGGCTTGTTGTGGGGCGTTGGCAGCCTGATTGGGCCGCTGATCAGTGGTATGGCCATGGACATGGCGCCCCATGGGCTGCCAATGGCTCTGGCGGCGGTTGCAGGGCTGTTTGTGTGCTTTGCCCGCGGCTCTAACCGTGCCGCGCGTTTGGCCGCGGCTGAGCGGTAGGGGCTTGCCCGCTAAGAGCACATCGCAGCCTGCCTGATGCATCTTGTCTTGATCGCGGGCAAGCACGCTCCCACAGGGGGGGGGCGATTAGTCAGAACTGAGTCGCCATAAACGATAAAACCGCGCCTGGGCGCGGTTTTATCGGGTGGTGCGGGCTTAGACGTTAAAGCGGAAGTGCATCACATCGCCATCTTTGACGATGTAGTCCTTGCCTTCCAGGCGCCATTTACCGGCTTCTTTCGCGCCGGCTTCGCCGTTGTACTTGATGAAGTCATCGTAGGAGATCACTTCGGCACGGATGAAGCCTTTCTCGAAGTCGGTGTGGATCACGCCGGCAGCCTGTGGGCCGGTGGCGCCAACGCGAACGGTCCAGGCGCGTACTTCCTTCACGCCAGCGGTGAAGTAGGTCTGCAGGTTGAGCAGGGCGTAGCCCGCGCGGATCACTCGGTTCAGGCCAGGCTCTTCCAGGCCGAGGGATTCGAGGAACATGTCCTTCTCTTCACCGTCGTCCAGTTCGGCGATTTCCGCTTCGATCTTGTTGCACACCGGCACCACGATCGAGCCTTCCTCTTCGGCAATGGCCTTGACCACGTCCAGGTGCGGGTTGTTCTCGAAGCCGTCTTCGGCCACGTTGGCGATGTACATGACCGGTTTGCTGGTCAGCAGGTGGAAGCCACGGATCAGGGCTTTCTCGTCATCGGCCATGAGCTTCATCAGGCTGCGCGCAGGCTTGCCTTCGGTGAAGTGCGGGATGAGCTTTTCCAGAATGGCTTTCTGGGCCAGGGCGTCCTTGTCACCGCCTTTGGCGTTACGCGCGACTTTCTGCAGTTGCTTCTCGCAGCTATCGAGGTCGGCGAAGATCAGTTCCAGGTCGATGATTTCGATGTCGCGCTTGGGGTCGACACTGTTGGAGACGTGAATCACGTTATCGTCTTCGAAGCAGCGCACCACGTGGGCGATGGCATCGGTCTCGCGGATGTTGGCGAGG
>JAEAMF010000939.1_pt1 | contig 26378 bp, 20 predicted proteins | sample 8958721 | NCBI WGS metagenome assembly JAEAMF01 (sample SAMN16933255, study PRJNA681124) | bioreactor sludge metagenome | isolation source: anaerobic bioreactor treating anionic surfactant - SDBS | place: India: Bengaluru | collected 2019-02-28 | reverse complement strand
TTGCATCGACCGCCAGTACCAGGGCCTGGATGTGCTGTGCATCCAGAACGCCGCGACCTCCCGTGAATACATGGGCGTGCCGCACATCATCGAGAAGTCCACTGGGCCGAAACGCAAGGTGGTGGTGGTCGGTGCCGGCCCCGCCGGGATGGAGGCTGCCCGCGTGGCTGCCGAACGTGGCCACGACGTTACCCTGTTCGAGAAAAAGGACGCCATTGGCGGGCAGATCACGACGGCGTCCAAGGCACCGCAACGTGACCAGATTGCCGGTATCACCCGCTGGTACCAACTGGAGCTGGCGCGGTTGAAGGTTGACCTGCGCTTGGGCACCGCCGCCGACGCGGCGAGCATCCTCGACCTGCGCCCCGATGTGGTCGTGCTGGCCGTGGGTGGGCATCCGTTCCTGGAGCAGAACGAACACTGGGGCGCCGCCGAAGGGCTGGTGGTCAGCAGTTGGGACGTGCTCGACGGCAAGGTTGCGCCGGGCAAGAACGTGCTGGTGTACGACACCATCTGCGGTGGCCGACTTCATCGCCGACAAGGGCAGCCAGGTCGAGATCGTCACCGACGACATCAAGCCGGGTGTGGCCATTGGCGGTACGTCGTTCCCGACCTACTACCGCAGCATGTACCCGAAAGAAGTGATCATGACCGGCGACCTCATGCTGGAAAAGGTCTACCGCGAGGGCGACAAGCTGGTGGCGGTGCTGGAGAACGAATACACCGGCGCCAAGGAAGAGCGTGTGGTCGACCAGGTGGTGATCGAGAACGGCGTGCGTCCGGACGAAGCGATCTACTACGCACTGAAGGAAGGCTCGCGCAACAAGGGTCAGATCGACATCGAAGCCCTGTTCGCGATCCAGCCGCAGCCGATTCTCAGCCAGCCGGGCGAAGGTTACCTGCTCTATCGCATCGGTGACTGTGTCGCTCAGCGCAACACGCACGCAGCAATCTACGACGCCTTGCGCCTGTGCAAGGACTTCTGATCGCTCAGTCGGCACACATCGGCCCCAGTGGGAGCGGGCAAGCTCGCGACAGCGCCAGCACGAACAACACCGTTGTCTGATCTGACGCATTCGCGGGCACGCCCGCTCCCACGGGGCCGGTGCAGGATTCCAAGGGCCTGAACCCCTTGCAACCGCTGTTGTGGGAGCCTCCCATGTTGAACACCCTTCTACCCATCCTGCTGTTCGCTGCCATTGGCCTGGCGGTGCTCGGCGCCTTGCGCCGGGTGCGCATGTGGCGGCGTGGCCGTCCGTCCAAGGTCGACCTGCTCGGCGGTTTGCTGGCCATGCCGCGCCGCTACATGGTCGACCTGCACCATGTGGTCGCGCGTGACAAGTACATGGCCAACACCCACGTGGCGACTGCAGGCGGCTTTGTGCTGGCGGCGGTGCTGGCGATCCTGGTACACGGTTTTGGCTTGCATAACCGCATTCTCGGCTATGCCTTGCTGCTGGCCACGGTGCTGATGTTTGGCGGTGCGCTGTTCGTCTACAAGCGCCGCCTGAACCCGCCTGCGCGGTTGTCCAAAGGCCCGTGGATGCGCCTGCCGAAAAGCCTGCTGGTGTTCGCTGCAAGCTTCTTCCTCGCCACCTTGCCGGTGGCCGGCATTCTGCCGGAGGGCTTTGGCGGCTGGTTGCTGGTAGCCCTGCTCGGTGTCGGTGTGCTCTGGGGTGTGTCCGAGCTGTTTTTCGGCATGACCTGGGGCGGGCCAATGAAACACGCCTTCGCCGGTGCCCTGCACCTGGCCTGGCACCGCCGTGCCGAGCGTTTCGGTGGCGGTCGTTCCACCGGGCTCAAACCGCTGGACCTGGAAGACCGCAACGCGCCATTGGGCGTAGAAAAGCCCAAGGATTTCACCTGGAACCAACTGCTGGGTTTTGACGCCTGCGTGCAGTGCGGCAAGTGTGAAGCGGCCTGCCCGGCGTTTGCCGCGGGCCAGCCGTTGAACCCGAAGAAACTGATTCAGGACATGGTCGTCGGCCTGGCCGGTGGTACCGATGCGCAGTTCGCCGGCAGCCCCTATCCGGGCAAGCCGATTGGTGAGCACGGCGGCAACCCGCATCAACCGATCGTCAATGGTCTGGTCGATGCCGAAACTCTCTGGTCGTGCACCACCTGCCGCGCCTGCGTGGAAGAGTGCCCGATGATGATCGAGCACGTCGATGCCATCGTCGACATGCGCCGGCACCTGACACTGGAGAAAGGCGCAACCCCGAACAAGGGCGCCGAAGTGCTGGAAAACCTGATCGCCACCGACAACCCGGGTGGCTTTGCACCGGGCGGGCGGATGAACTGGGCCGCCGACCTGAACCTTGAGGTTCTGGCCGAGAAGAAAACTGCAGACGTGCTGTTCTGGGTCGGTGACGGCGCCTTCGACATGCGCAATCAGCGCACCCTGCGTGCGTTCGTCAAAGTGCTCAAGGCGGCCGCTGTGGACTTCGCCGTGCTGGGCCTGGAAGAGCGCGACAGCGGTGACGTGGCCCGTCGCCTGGGCGACGAGGCGACGTTCCAGGCGCTGGCCAAGCGCAACATTCAGACCCTGGGCAAGTACCGTTTCAAGCGTATCGTCACCTGCGATCCGCACAGCTTCCATGTACTCAAGAACGAATATGCGGCCTTTGGCGGCGATTACCTGGTACAGCATCACAGCACCTACATTGCCGAGCTGATTGGCGCCGGCGCGCTCAATCTCGGCCAGCACAAGGGCAGCAGCGTCACCTATCACGACCCGTGCTACCTGGGCCGCTACAACGGCGAGTACGAGGCGCCGCGTGAGGTCTTGCGTGCGCTGGGTATCGAGGTCAAGGAAATGCAGCGCTCGGGTTTCCGGTCCCGTTGCTGTGGCGGTGGCGGCGGTGCGCCGATCACCGACATTCCGGGCAAGCAGCGTATTCCCGACATGCGCATGGAAGATATCCGCGAAACCGGCGCCGAGTTGGTGGCGGTAGGTTGTCCGCAATGCACGGCCATGCTCGAAGGGGTGGTTGAGCCACGCCCATTGATCAAGGACCTGGCAGAACTGGTCGCCGATGCCTTGCTTGAAGACGAACTGCCTGTGAATAAGTCGGCAGCGGCCAAACGTAGCGCTGCGGAGGTGCATTGATGAGCGACATTATTCGCCGCGACCCTCGCGCTGAGTGGATCGCCCGCAACCGCCTGCACCCGTTGCATGCGGCCATGCAGACACAACAAACGACGTGGATGGGCCCGAACGGCCTGATCCGCAAGAACCCTCATGCTGTCGGTTTCATTGGCCCTAACGGCATCAAGCGAATTGACCGCAGTGGCGCCCAGCAGGGCAGCAGCAACAAGCGCAGTGCAGCGGTCGAGGTGCAGCTGCCGCTGCATCAACTGGCCGCGCCTGCCTTCTACATTGCCGTGGTGCCGGACATGGTCGGTGGTCGCCTGAGCAGTCACGACCGCGACCTGTTGGGGCTCGCCCGTGGCTTGGCTGGCAGTGACGGTGCGGTACTGGCGGTGCTGTTTGGCGAGCACAAGGAAAGCAAATTCGACACGGCCGGTGTTGACCGCCTGTTGGTGATCGAAGGTGATGCCTTTGACGGTTATGCACCGGAGCAACGGGTCCAGGGCCTGCGCGCTGTGGATAACCAGTTCAACCCACGCCACTGGCTGCTGCCTGACAGCCGCACCGGTGGCGCTGAGTTGGGGCGGCGCTTTGCTGCAGCATTGGGCGAGCGGCCGGCAACCCGCGTCTGGCAAGTCAAGGATGGCCTGTGCAGCGGCCGTGCGGGGGCGGGCCAGCAAGACCTGATTCGTGACCTGCCGCGGCTGATTCTGGCCTCGGCCGAATGCGCCGAGCCGGTCAGTGAAACCCGCCACGAAGTGCTGCCGGTGACCTTATCCACAGCCGTGGTCCGTAGCCTGGCACGCATCGAAGACCTCGGCCCGGTGGCCGTCGACCCGGCGGCGATTGCCATGGCCGAGGCCGAGTTCATCGTCTCTGGCGGCAATGGCGTCAAGGACTGGGACCTGTTCCACCGCGCTACCGTTGCGCTGGGCGCCACCGAAGGCGCTTCGCGGGTGGCGGTGGACGATGGCTTCATGCCGCGTAACCGTCAGGTCGGCGCGACCGGTACCTGGGTCACGGCGCGGGTCTACCTGGCTGTGGGTATCTCGGGGGCGATCCAGCACCTGCAGGGCATTGGGGCCTGCGACAAGGTGGTGGCGGTCAACCTCGACCCGGGTTGCGACATGATCAAACGGGCCGATCTCTCGGTGATCGGCGACAGCGCAGCGATCCTCAAGGCGCTGATTGCCGCTGTGGATAACTACCGCAACGAAGCCAAGCGCGATGCCGCGTAGAGCAGGGGATAGCTATGAACACTAAGGTCATCAGCCTGGTTTCGATTGGCGCCCACCCGACCTCGGGTCGGGCCAGGCGTGCTGAACAGGATGCCCGTGCAGTCGAATTGGGCTTGCAACTGGCTGGGGATAACTTGCAGGTGCTGCATGCCGGCGACCCGCAGGAGCCGGCACTGCGCAGCTACCTGGGCATGGGGCTGGCGCAACTGGACGTACTCGAACAACCGGCTGGCAGCGATGCGCTCGTTGTCCTGGGGGACTACCTGCGCGATGCCGGAGCACAACTGGTACTGACCGGTAGCCAGGCAGAAACCGGCGAAGGCTCGGGCATGCTGCCGTTCCTCCTGGCCGAGCGCCTGGGCTGGCCGCTGGTGGTGGGGCTGGCTGAGGTGGAATCTATCCACAACGGCGTTGCACAGGTGCTGCAGGCCCTGCCGCGTGGCCAGCGGCGCCGGCTAAAGGTGCGCCTGCCGATGTTGGCCACTGTGGATAACGCTGCGCCCAAACCACGCCAGAGCGCGTTTGGCCCGGCGCGGCGCGGGGTATTGGCGGCACGCCATGTGGCGATCGTTGAAGACACGTTACTCACCGGCGCAGAACTACAGCCCGCCAAGCCGCGCCCCAAGCGCCTGAAAGTGATCAAGGCCAAGAGTGGTGCCGACCGCATGAAAGCCGCTACCGCCAAGGCCAGCGGCGGCGGTGGCCAGGTACTCAAGGACCTCACTCCGCAAGCGGGTGCCGAGGCCATTCTGAAGCTGTTGATCGAAGAAGGTGTGCTGCGCTGACAGTTGCTCACAAAGTCTGTTGGCGGTTCTGTGGATAAAGTGTTTGCCTATGACTACAGGCCACGTATTACGTGGCCTGTAGTCGTTTGATCAGATTTTGACCAGTCGTACCTGGGGTTTTTCCAGCCGTTCCCGCTGTGAATGAAGCACCGTTCGCACGCATATTGCCCACAATCCTTGTTGGCGCTTCTGTGGATAATCTGTTCGCCCATGGCTACAGGCCACGGAATACAAGGCGTTCAAGGATTTGATCAAAAAACATACAAACACACCAAAAAGCACTGGCGATGATCGGGAAAACGCCGATAAATCGGGGCCTTGCGGGTTTATCCACATGGCTTTTTCAGCCTTGCACAGTTGCGCACAAAGTCTGTTGGCTGCTCTGTGGGTAAGGTGTTCGCCTTCTTCTGCAGGCCACGGTTTTAGAGGTGTTCAGAGGCTTGATCAAAAAGTGATCAATAGGGGGTTGGGTCATTGAACTGGCCGCAGGCTCAGTTTTCCACAGGGGTTGCCCACATTAACTGTGGGTTGCCTTGTGGATAAAGTGTTCGCGAAGTGTCGCAGGCCCTGTGTTTGTTGGGCAACGCGTTGTTTGGTTAGATTTTGTACAGGCAGGATGGCATGGCGCCTGGATCACCGGCAAGGCGCCTACCGAGGTGTAGGAAACGCGCTTGCCGGCGATGGGGGAGGGGGCGACGCTTACTGTGCGGCTACACCCTTGAGGTAGGGGGCCGGTGCGGCACCGAGGTTGTTCAGCATGCGCTCGCTGTACCAGTCGATGAAGTTGACCACGCCAAACTCATAGGTCTTGGAGTACGGCCCTGGTTGGTAGGCCGTAGAGTTGATGCCACGCTGGTTTTCTTCGGCCAGGCGACGGTCCTGGTCGTTGGTGGCGTCCCACACTTCACGCATGCGCTGCGGGTCATAGTCGACGCCTTCGACGGCGTCCTTGTGTACCAGCCATTTGGTGGTGACCATGGTTTCCTGTGCACTGATCGGCCAGACCGTGAAGACGATCATGTGGTCGCCCATGCAGTGGTTCCAGGAGTGCGGCAGGTGCAGGATGCGCATCGAGCCCAGGTCCGGGTTTTTGATGCGACCCATCAGTTTCTGGCAGCCTTGCTTGCCGTCCATGGTCATCGATACGGTGCCTTTGAGCAGCGGCATGCGCACAATACGGTTACGCAGGCCGAAGCTGGCGTGGGCATACGGGATCTGCTCGGCATCCCAGGCTGCGGCAGAGGCGGCAACGTGGTCCTTGAAGGCCTGGTCGGCGCGTGGATCGGTGACGTCGTCCCATTCCAGGAGCGTTTTGAGCAGTTCAGGGTGCGAACCGTTGCAGTGGTAGCACTCGCGGTTGTTTTCCAGCACCAGCTTCCAGTTGGCCTTTTCCATCAAGGTGGTTTGCACCGCCACCTTGGTGTTCTCCATGTCGTAAGGCTCCATGTAATGGGCCAGGGTGGAGAGGAAGTCGTCGATGGCCGGTGGGTGCTCCGCCAGGCTGACGAAGATGTAGCCGCCGGCGGTTTTCACATGCACAGGCTTCAGGCCGTATTGCTTCATGTCGAAGTCGGCGCCCATTTCGGTACCGGCGAACAGCAGGCGACCGTCCAGCTCGTACGTCCACTGGTGGTAAGGGCATACCAGTTTGGCCACTTTGCCTTTGTCGCTGGTGCACAGGCGCGAGCCACGGTGGCGGCAGACGTTATGGAAGGCATGTACCTGACCTTCGGCACCCCGTACCACCATGATCGGGTTCTTGCCGATCTCCAGGGTGAGGAAGTTGCCCTTGGCCGGGATTTCACACGTCATGCCGGCGATCAGCCATTCCTTGTGGAAGATCTCCTGCATGTCGATCTGGAACAGGCGCTCGTCGTTGTAGAACGGTTGGGGCAGCGAGAAGGTCCGCTCGCGGTTCTGCAGCATGTCGGCAGTTGCCTTGCGTGCAGGTTCCAGTGGATCGCCCAGGCTCAGGGTTGCGGTGACGTCCATCGTGTAGGTCCTCATGGCCAAGCGTGTGGCCGGTGGAAGTGGCTAATCGTTGTTATGGCGACGCAAGGCTGAAGCAGCAGCATTCTTTGAGGTGGAGTGTGCGTTCGCCGCCGACATGAACCATATCCCTGGACGACATGGTCGAATCCGTTTCCGACGCGCCAGCCCTTGTCGGTGGGGGCTGGTCGCGATAAGCACGTCAATGTCGCGGATAGGAATGTGCGCCGGTTGCAGCTTGAGCAGAATCACTACCATCAGGCCACAGTCGGCCGTGGAGATGAGCATGTCCAATCCCTTTCTCAATCCGGTGACTACCCAGACCTGGGCCAACGGCCGCCATATCGTCCGTTGCGTCAAGGTGATCCAGGAAACCTGGGATGTGCGCACCTTTTGTTTCATGGCCGACCAGCCGATCATGTTCTTCTTCAAGCCCGGGCAATTCGTCACCCTGGAGCTGGAAATCGAAGGGCAGCCGATCATGCGCTCCTACACCATTTCCAGCTCGCCCTCGGTGCCCTACAGCTTTTCCGTGACCATCAAGCGGGTGCCGGGCGGCAAGGTGTCGAACTGGCTGCACGACACCCTGCACGAAGGTCAGGAGCTGGCGGTGCATGGGCCGGTCGGCTTGTTCAACGCGATTGATTTCCCCAGCCCCAAAGTGCTCTACCTCAGCGGTGGCGTGGGCATCACCCCGGTAATGTCGATGGCCCGCTGGTTCTACGACACCAACGGCAATGTCGACATGGTGTTTGTCCATAGCGCCCGCTCGCCGAAAGACATCATCTACCACCGCGAACTGGAGCAGATGGCCTCGCGGATCGACAACTTCAGCCTGCATATCATTTGCGAGAAGCACGGCCTGGGCGAACCTTGGGCGGGTTACCGGGGTTACCTCAACCACAAACTGCTGGAACTGATCGCTCCGGACTTCATGGAGCGGGAGATCTTCTGCTGCGGCCCGACCCCTTACATGAACGCGGTCAAGCGCTTGCTTGAAGCCAGCGGCTACGACATGCGTCGTTACCATGAGGAGTCATTTGGCGCGACCCCGGCCGAGGTCAAGGCCGATGCTGTGGAACACGCCGAACAGGCCGCCGAAGCGGCCGAGGTGGACAACGCCGACCTGCATCAGGTGGAGTTCACCGCCACGGGCAAGAGCATTCGTGTCGCGCCCGGCGAGACGGTTCATGCGGCGGCGGCCAAGCTCGGCCTGATGATCCCCAAGGCGTGCGGCATGGGCATTTGCGGTACCTGCAAGGTGCTCAAGCTGGGCGGCGAAGTGGAGATGGAGCACAACGGCGGTATCACCGATGATGACGTGGCCGAGGGTTACATTCTGTCGTGCTGCAGTGTGCCGAAGGGGGATGTACGTATCGAGTACTAGCACACAGCCCGGAGTAGAGCGCAGGCCGTCGGTCCTCAAGGACATGGTTGTAATCGCTGATCCACTTATCGTCGGCCTTGCTCAGCTCCAGGCGTGCTGTCAGCACGTGCTCCACCGGATTGCTGATGGCGCCCTCTACTGGGTAGCCGTCGACATCGATAATGCTTGAGCCGCCAACCCAGTCGACCCCGCGCTCCTCGCCGCAACGGTCACAGACGGCAAGGGACAGATGATTGATCGCGGCATTGGCCTGTGCTCTTACGATTTCTGCCGGTCGTTCGGTTTCCGGGCGCGGCAAATCTGGCCAGTTAACCGGTACGCAGAGCAACTGGGTGTTTTGCATGGCTGTCAGCCGAACCCACTCGGGAAGTTCCTGGTCGTAGCAGATCATCACCGCAATGCGTCCGAATACGGTATCGACCACCGGTGGCTGCTCGGTGCCGGGTGTGAAAATCAGTGTTTCCTTGTTCCATAAATGGGCTTTGCGATACGCCGTGATACGGCCGTCGGGTTCGATCAACACTGCGCTGTTGGCCACTTCGGTTGACGACAAGCGCTCGCAGATCCCAGCGACAACCACAATCCCACGGGCCTCTGCCAGGGCCCGCCAGCCTTGTACCGTCGGGCCATCAAGGTCCTCGGCGACGCTCAAGGCCTCGGCCTTGTCATTGAAGACATAGCCGCTTTGCGCCAACTCCGGCAGCACCACCACCTGTGCGCCGAGGTCTGCGGCCCTGGCGATTGCGGCGTTTGAAACCTGTCGGTTATGAGTGACATTGGCAACGATAGGCGCGATCTGAGCGCAGGCAACAGTAATAGGCTCAAGTTGTTTAAATGAATGTTTAATCGTCATGGACTATCTCCTGCCGGGTGCTGCTAGAGTGAACACTCCCATGACGGCGTCAACTGGTATTTCTGGTAGTCTAGTAGTGGCACTATTAATGTCTAATCAGTATTTCATTGTGGTAGTGGGCGTGTGATTTAGTTCAGCAGGCTTTTGTTGAAAGATCACTGTTGAGGAGTCGCCCGCTATGTCTGCAATTCCCTCGCGTACCCGCAGAACACAATCAAAACGCCTTCAGGCAAACGAAGTGCGTGCCTTGATCCCGGATTTTCCCTTCGACTACGGTGAGTACCTGGCACAGGCCGGCCAACAGCCACTGGGCAGTATTGCTCCGAGCCACTATGGCAAGCAGGTACTGGTGGTGGGGGCCGGCATCGCCGGGCTGACAGCCGCCTACGAGGCGCTGCGCATGGGCCTGCACCCAGTGGTGGTAGACGCCAGTGGTCGCCTGGGTGGGCGCCTCTATTCGAAAGTGGTGGGCACGGAAAACAACGAGAGTAGTGTGATCTGTGAGTTGGGCGCCATGCGTTTTCCGCTGTCGGGGAAGGCGCTTTATCATTATTTCGAAAAAGTGGGCATGGCCGACAACAGTACCGAATTTCCCAACCCGGGTACTGTGGCTGCAGTCAGTACGGTGGTCGATTATCAGGGCGAGAAGGTTTACTACGAAGAAGGTACAAACAACTTCCCGAGGCCTCCAGCGTATACGAACTTAGAAGATAAGTTTTTCGATGTTTTTCTGCAGCAAGAGCCTATTCGCTTTGGCGAAATGGAACAGGCAATGTCTACGGGTACGATCAATCAGAGCCTGATCAAGTCGATCTGGAATACTGTTTTGGAAAATGGCTGGGATAACCTCAGTTTCCACGCGGCCATGGTCGAGCAAGCCAAATGGACCCCCGAGGAGATCAACCTGTTTGGCCAGATCGGTTTCGGTACGGGCGGGTGGAACACCGACTACCCCAACAGTTTTCTGGAAGTATTGCGGGTGTTGTACACCGGGCTCGATACCAATCATCGGCTCATGTATGACGGTGCTTCGACGTTACCGACACGGCTATGGAACACCTCGCCAAGCACCTTTGGTGATGCGATGGTGCATTGGGCCGCAGGCACTACGGTTGAGGGGCGGTCTAAAGCCGTGTTCGCCAACCCGTTGCAACAGGAGGTACGGCATATCGTCCGCCAGGCGGATGATCAGTTTCGGGTTTACTTCCATGACCTGGTTACCGGGCAGGAACAGTCCCTGGAGTTTTCCAGCGTCATCTATACACCCCATGTGCGTATCCTCGACAAATTGCGCTACATGGGCGGCCCACAGCTGTTCGCGGATATGAACACGTTGCTGAGCAAAGCCCAGTGGGAAGCGGTGATGTATACCCACTACATGCAGTCGGCGAAGATCTTTGCGGGTACCCAGGAAGCGTTCTGGAAGACGCGTGGCGAAGACGGTAAACAGTTGATGAGTATTACCTTGTCCGACCGGCTGACCCGTGGCACCTACCTGGTGGACTATGGCCAGAGCACCGGTACCTACAAGGGCAGTGGGATGTTCCTCTCGTACACCTGGAACGATGACAGCCTGAAATTTCTGGGTGACCTCGCTGCACCGGTGTCTGGGCATGTCGAGCTGTGCACGACACTACTGGATGTGGTGTATCCGGGGTTGGGCCTGGCGTCCAGGTTTGCCACGCAGGACCCTTTCGTCGAGTTGAACTGGGAAGATCAGCCGCACTTTCTCGGTGCCTTCAAGATGAACCTGCCAGGGCAGTACGAGTATCAGCGCCTGTTGTTCAGCCAGTTCATGCAGGGTGTCGGTGGTGCCAACCCCTATGGCTTTATCCTCGCCGGGGATGATGTGTCGTGGACTGGCGGTTGGGCGGAGGGCGCGGTGACCACCGCCTTGAATGCGGTGGACAAGTTGGCGGCAAAGTACGGAGGGAGTAGCGCCAACGGCCCCATTAGCCAATGGGAAGCGCTCAAGCCCATTGAGCTTACCGCCGGGCCGAAGCTTACCGCCGAGCCCAGGAAAACACCGCCTCATGAGTCCGCCCCTCACAGCCGCGGCAGACTCATGAAGGAGCAGCTTAAACGCTGAAACGGGCGACCAGGCTGTTCAGGTCGACTGCCAGGCGTGACAGTTCGGCACTGGCTGCGCTGGTCTGGTGGGCTCCGGTGGCCGACTGCACTGACAGGTCATTGATGTTGACCAGGTTGCGGTCGACCTCGCGGGCCACCTGCGCCTGTTCTTCGGCGGCGCTGGCGATCACCAGGTTGCGTTCGTTGATCTGCGCCACGGCACCGGTGATGGTATCCAGGGCCAGGCCTGCACCACGGGCGATGTTCAGGGTCGACTCGGCGCGCTCGGTGCTGTTGCGCATCGAGTTGACCGCTTGCTCGGTGCCGCCCTGAATGCTGCCGATCATGCGTTCGATTTCGCTGGTCGACTGCTGGGTGCGGTGCGCCAGGGCGCGCACTTCGTCTGCAACCACGGCAAAGCCACGGCCAGCCTCGCCGGCCCGCGCGGCCTCGATGGCGGCGTTCAGGGCCAGCAGGTTGGTCTGGTCGGCCAGGCCACGAATCACGTCCAGCACTTTGCCGATGTCTCGTGACTCCTCTGCCAGGTTGCTGACCAACTCGGCAGTGCCCTGTACATCAGCGCTCATGCGCTCGATGGCACTGACGGTCTCCATCACCAGATCACGGCCATCGCCGGCCGAGCGGGTGGCGTCCTTCGAGGCTTCCGAGGTGCTGACGGCGTTGCGCGCCACTTCTTCCACCGCGCTGGTCATCTCGGTGACTGCCGTGGCCGCTTGCTCGATTTCGTTGTTCTGCTGTTGCAGGCCACGGGCGCTTTCTTCGGTGACGCTGTTCAGTTCTTCGGCTGCCGACGCCAGTTGGTTCGCTGAGCCGGAGATCTGGTGCAGTGTGTCACGCAGTTTGTTCTGCATCTTGGCCATGGCCTGCAGCAGGCGCGCGGCCTCATCCCGGCCTTGGGTCTGGATCGGTCGGGTCAGGTTGCCTTCGGCGATCTGTTCGGCGGCGTGCAGTGCATCGTTGATCGGTTTGACGATGCTTCGGGTCAGCAGCAAGGCGCAGACGAAGGTCAGTACGGTCGCGACCACCAGCAGCGCGATGACCAGGGTGAATGCCGTGGAGTACTGTTCGGCGGCCACCTGGTTAGTGTTACGGGTTTGCTCTGTGTTGATCTTTACCAGATTTTCCATGAGCGTGTTGATCTGCTCGGAGTTGTCCAGCAACTCGCGGTTCAGCAGGGTGCGCAGTTCGTCCAACTGGCCGGACTGGGCGTGGTTCTTCATGCGCGCTTCCAGTTGACGGTACTGGCTCAGTAACTGCACGTACTGGTTGTAGGTTGCGCGTTCGTTCTGATCGGCGATCAGCGGCTCGTAGGTTTTACGCACCTCATCAATCTGCGCGTTCTGCTTGTCCATCAGTGCCAGCGTGTCGCGTAGCTCTGCGGGCTCGCGGTTAACCAGCAAGCGATAAGCCAGGCTGCGCAGGCGCAGGGTGAGTTGGTTGAGCTCGCCCAGGTTCTTGATGCTGGGGATGCTGTTTTGCTCAATGACCACACCTGCCTGGCGGATCACACTCATCTGGTTGAGCGCGAAAATACCCAGCGCCAGCATCAGCGCACCGATCAAGGCAAAACCCAGCAGTGCGCGCGGCGCGATGTTCATATTGCGTAGGGACATGGTCGTTATCCGAAGGAGAAAGGGCACGCAATCCATGCGACGCATTTTGACGTACTCTGCCTATCGGTCGAATCGGACAAGACTTGAGGCACTTCGGCCGAAAGTAGCGGTTGTGAATGAAATTTCATATGGGCAATGGTGGGGTTGGCAGGGAACCGAGTTGTCCAATGTGGGTCAATCAACATCAAAGCGGGGCCTCTGGCCCAATATCCCTGGCGAGTGCGGTGAGTTTTCTTTATCGTGTGCGCCCCCTGCAAAAACCCCCGAGAAGGCATTATGTTGGAAACTTCCCTGAGTCAATTGGAACAACTGGTCAACGACCTGGTACAGAAGAATCAGGAACTGGCTGAGCGCACTGCCAAGCTGGAAGCCGAACTGGTTCATGCCAAGGATGAAAACGACAGCCTGCAACTGAGCCTGCTGGAGCAGGAAGAGAAGCAGGGCGCTACGGCTGCGCGTATCCAGGCACTGGTTGAGCGTGCCGGTGGTGGTGCAGTCAACGCATGAAAACGACCGCGCAGTCGATCAATGTTATCTCGATCCTGGGCACCGATTACTCGATCAAGGCACCGGAAGGCGAAGAGCAGACCTTGCTCAAAGCGGTGCAAATGCTCAAGGCTTCGTTGGGTGACACCAAACGCAAATACCCAGCCCTGATTGGCGACAAGCTGTTGGTGCTGGCGGCGCTGAACCTGTGCTCGCAGCAGATCGAACTGCAGCACAAGCATCAGGAAGCCCTCGACCGTTATCAAGAGCAAGTCAACGCCACGGTCGACGTCATCGCCCGGACTATCGGCAACAACTGATCGCCCATTCCTCCGACGTACTGCGCGCCTGAGCGCGCCGGCTTTGCCGGCGCTGGGCGCGTAGTGACCTGCAACGCGTTCTAGCCCCGTCCTGAGCCCTCTACATAAGCAAAACCGACACCTGCTCGGTTGGGTATTGTCTCGCGCTAATGGAATAATTGGATACCAAAGTGTATACAGTTGACCTGCCTGTTGCAGTACAGGGTCATTTGCTCGGGGGAATTCCATGCAGTTCTGGCGGCGCAGTATTCAGTGGAAGTTGATTGCAAGCATGGGTGCGGCCTTGTTGGCGAGCATTCTGGTGGTGGTCGCGATCTATACGCTGGCGGTTAACCGGCTGACGGAGCGTTATCTGGTCGAGACGGCACTGCCAGCGAGCATCGAGGCGATTCGTAACGACATCGAGCGGATGCTCGGACAGCCGCTGACGGCGGCGGCGGACATCGCCAGTAATACCTTGCTGCGTGACTGGCTGGCCGAGGGCGAGGACGCCAGCCAACGTGCGCACTTTACCGAGTACCTGGATGCACTGCGCCAGCGCAACAACGCGTTCACGGCATTGTTTGCCTCTACGGTCTCCAATCATTACTACAACGAGAAGGGCCTGGACCGTACCCTGCGTCGCGACAACCCGGCCGATAGCTGGTTCTTCCGCTTCATCGACAGCGGTGACGAGCGGATGCTCAACATTGACGTCGATGGTAGCTCCGGTGAAGTGGCGTTGTTCATCGACTACCGGGTAGAGAAGGACGGCAAACTGGTCGGCATTGCCGGGCTGGGCCTGCGTTTGCATGAGCTGTCCGAGTTGATCCACAACTTCAGTTTCGGGGCGCGAGGACGGGTGTTCCTGGTGCGTGGCGATGGCTTGATCCAGGTGCATCCACAGGCCGAGTTCAGCGGTAAACGCCAACTCAGTGAGCAGTTGGGTGAGGCTGCGGCGAAAACCGCCTTGGTGCGGCAGGAGCGGGTGGTCAGTACGCGTTTTCAGCGTGATGGCGAAACCTTCCTGGCGCTCAGCCTGCCGCTGCGCGACCTGAACTGGACGCTGGTGGCGGAAGTGCCCGAGTCGCAAATTTATGCCCAGGTGCATGAGACGGTCTGGTTGACCAGCCTGATCGGCCTGGCCGTGGCGCTGTTGTCATTGCTGCTGGTGGTCTGGCTGGCGCGTGGGTTGGTCAAGCCGATCCGCCAGGTAACCGCTGCACTGGTGGCCATCGGCAGTGGCGGTGGCGACCTCAGCCGTCGGCTGGATGAGGGCCGTAGCGATGAGTTGGGTGATCTGGCGCGTGGCTTCAACCGCTTTATCGACAGCCAGCGAGAACTGATCGGCCAAGTGCTGGGCACCACTGAGCGTTTGCACCGTGCGGTGGAACAGGTGACCCAGGTCGTGGACAACACCGCTGATCGCTCTGTGCGGCAGCAGGAAATGACCGAAACGGTTGCCACAGCGGTACATGAGATGGGCCTGACCGTGCAGGACATTGCGCAAAATGCCGGTAATGCGGCCCAGGCATCGCAGGCTGCCCGCAATGAAGCCGAACACGCCCGTGAGGTGGTGCAGCGCTCGATTAGCCAGATCGAAGGCATGTCCAACGACATCGGCTCGGCCGCCGGTGCGGTTGGCGAGTTGGCTGCAGAAGTCGCCTCGATCGACGAGGTATTGGCGGTGATTCGCAGTATTTCCGAACAGACTAATCTATTGGCGCTGAATGCGGCCATCGAAGCGGCGCGGGCCGGGGAAATGGGCCGTGGTTTCGCCGTGGTGGCTGATGAAGTGCGCACATTGGCCCAGCGTACCCAGGTGTCTACGGGTGAAATCCAGCAGATGATTCAACGGCTCAAGCAGGGCACGGGCAATGCTGTGGCCTCAATGCAGGCCGGGCAGGTGGCAACCGGTGCCGGTGTGGCGTCGAGCCAGCGCACCGGGGCATCGCTGGGGACCATTACGGATCAGGTGGAGCATATCAGCGACATGAACCACCAGGTCGCCACGGCGACTGAGCAGCAGTCGGCAGTGACCGAGGAGATCAACCGCACGGTGCAGGGGATCTCAGACCTTGCCCGGCAAACCGCCGCAGAAGTGCGCGGTTGCCGGGACGAGTGTCAGGCCTTGCGCGAGCTGGCTGACGACCTGGCGCGGCAGATGGGCGGGTTTCGTCTGTAGCCGCTGATGGTGTCAGGCGCTCATCACGGCGCGGATATCTGCCGCCAGTTCGCGTACCCGGGCTTCTTCGGTGTCCCAGGAGCACATGAACCGTGCGCCGCCGCTGCCGATGAAGGTGTAAAAACGCCAGCCCTTGTTGCGCAATGCTTCCAGGGCGGGTTCCGACATCTGCAGGAATACGCCGTTGGCCTCCACCGGGAACATCAGTTCTACGCCGGGGATGTCCGCGACCAGCGAGCTGAGCAATTGTGCGCAGTGGTTGGCATGGGCGGCGTGGCGCAGCCAGGCGCCGTCCTCCAGCAGGCCGACCCAGGGTGCGGAGAGGAAGCGCATTTTCGACGCCAGTTGCCCGGCCTGCTTGCAACGGTAGTCGAAGTCCTCGGCCAGTTTGCGGTTGAAGAACAGGATCGCCTCACCCACCGCCATGCCGTTTTTGGTGCCGCCAAAGCACAGCACGTCGATACCGGCCTTCCAGGTCAGCTCGGCCGGCGTGCAGCCGAGGAAGGCGCAGGCGTTGCTGAAACGAGCACCGTCCATGTGCAGGTTCAGGCCCAGTTCCTTGCAGGTGGCGCTGATCGCCTTGAGTTCATCCGGGCGGTAGACGCTGCCCACCTCGGTAGCCTGGGTGATGGTCACTACCCGGGGTTTGGGGTAGTGGATGTCCTGGCGCTTGAGCGCGACTTCGCGGATCGAGGCCGGGGTCAGCTTGCCGCCTTCGCTGCGGGCGGTCAGCAGCTTGGAACCGTTGGAGAAAAACTCCGGTGCGCCGCATTCGTCGGTTTCGACGTGGGCGGTCTCCGAGCAGATCACGCTGTGGTAGCTCTGGCACAACGACGACAGCGCCAGCGAGTTGGCGGCAGTGCCGTTGAAGGCAAAGAACACTTCGCAGTCGGTTTCAAACAGCTTGCGAAAGTGATCGGCTGCCCGTGCGGTCCATTGGTCGTCGCCATAGGCACGTTCGTGGCCGTGGTTGGCTTTTTCCATGGCGGCCCAGGCTTCGGGGCAGATACCGGAATAGTTGTCGCTGGCGAATTGTTGGCTTTGATCGGTCATGGTTCTGTCCTGAAAACGACGCAGGCAAGCACTCTAAACCAAGATTCGGTGAAGTGTCTGCTGCTGTATAGCCAGCAGTCCTGCAAGCGATGGGGCCATCTGCTGTAAGGTTTTTCGCGGGTTTTATCCTGCCTGTCGGGCTGACGCTTACGAGGTTATGTCGTAAACGCACCTTTGCGTGGCGCCCATAGGCATCTGGGCTGTCTGCGTCGGTCATACCATCGAATCCAAAGGGCGCTGTCCATGTCATGCCGCCCACCTAATGAAAGCCCATGCCGCTGCCGGGAGAGATGCGATGTTCAGCAAGCAAGACCAGATCCAGGGTTATGACGATGCACTGCTGGCGGCGATGAATGCCGAAGAGCAGCGTCAGGAAGATCACATCGAACTGATCGCCTCGGAGAACTACACCAGCAAGCGCGTGATGCAGGCCCAGGGCAGCGGCCTGACCAACAAGTACGCCGAAGGCTATCCGGGCAAGCGTTACTACGGCGGTTGTGAGCACGTGGACAAGGTCGAACAACTGGCGATTGACCGTGCCAAGCAACTGTTCGGTGCCGACTACGCCAACGTTCAGCCGCACTCCGGCAGCCAGGCCAACGCGGCGGTGTTCCTCGCTCTGCTGCAGGCCGGTGACACGGTGCTGGGCATGAGCCTGGCCCACGGCGGCCACCTGACCCACGGCGCCAAGGTCAGTTTCTCCGGCAAGCTCTACAACGCGGTGCAATACGGCATCGATACCACCACCGGCCTGATCGACTACGACGAAGTCGAGCGCCTGGCGTTGGAGCACAAGCCGAAAATGATCATCGCCGGTTTTTCGGCCTACTCGAAAACCCTCGATTTCCCACGCTTCCGTCAGATCGCTGACAAAGTGGGCGCTTACCTGTTCGTCGACATGGCGCACGTGGCCGGTCTGGTCGCGGCCGGGCTGTACCCGAACCCGCTGCCGTATGCCGACGTGGTCACCACCACCACCCACAAGACCCTGCGCGGTCCACGGGGTGGCCTGATTCTGGCCAAGGCCAACGAAGAGCTGGAAAAGAAACTCAACGCTGCGGTGTTCCCCGGCGGCCAGGGCGGGCCCCTGATGCACGTCATCGCGGCCAAGGCCGTGTGCTTCAAGGAAGCCCTGGAACCCAGCTTCAAGGCGTATCAGCAGCAAGTGATCGACAACGCCCAGGCCATGGCTGGCGTGTTCATCGACCGCGGCTACGATGTAGTGTCCGGCGGCACCGATAACCACCTGTTCCTGGTCAGCCTGATCCGTCAGGGCCTGACCGGCAAAGAGGCCGATGCGGCCCTGGGCCGTGCCCATATCACGGTGAACAAGAACGCCGTACCGAATGACCCACAGTCGCCGTTCGTCACGTCCGGCCTGCGCATTGGCACCCCGGCGGTGACCACGCGCGGCTTCAAGGTCAGCCAGTGCACCGCACTGGCCGGCTGGATCTGCGACATTCTCGACAACCTTGGCGATGCCGATGTCGAGGCCGATGTGGCGAAAAACGTGTCGGCACTGTGTGCAGACTTTCCGGTTTACCGCTGAGTGGTTGAGGAGTAACTGACTATGCAACGCTACTCGGGCTTCGGCCTTTTCAAGCACTCGCTGAGCCACCATGAAAACTGGCAGCGCATGTGGCGCACGCCGACCCCGAAAAAGGTCTACGACGTGGTGATCGTCGGCGGCGGCGGGCATGGCCTGGCCACGGCCTACTACCTGGCCAAAGAACACGGCATCACCAACGTTGCGGTGGTCGAGAAGGGCTGGTTGGGCGGTGGCAACACCGCCCGTAACACCACCATCGTGCGTTCCAACTACCTGTGGGACGAGTCGGCGCACCTCTACGAACACGCCATGAAACTCTGGGAAGGCCTGTCGCAAGACATCAACTACAACGTGATGTTCTCCCAGCGTGGCGTCTACAACCTGTGCCACACCCTGCAGGACATGCGTGATTCGGAGCGTCGGGTCAGTGCCAACCGGCTCAACGGTGTGGACGGCGAACTGCTCAACGCCCAGCAAGTGGCCGACGAGATTCCGTACCTGGACTGCTCGAAGAACACCCGCTACCCGATCATCGGTGCCACCGTGCAGCGCCGCGGCGGGGTTGCCCGTCACGACGCTGTGGCCTGGGGCTTTGCCCGCGCCGCCGATGCCTTGGGCGTGGACCTGATTCAGCAAACCGAAGTCACCGGTTTCCGTAAGGAAAATGGCGTGGTCATCGGGGTTGAAACCAGCAAGGGCTTCATTGGCGCCAAGCGGGTCGGCGTGGTCACCGCCGGCAACTCCGGGCACATGGCCAAGCTCGCCGGCTTCCGCCTGCCGCTGGAGTCGCACCCGCTGCAAGCACTGGTGTCCGAGCCGATCAAACCGATCATCGACAGTGTGATCATGTCCAACGCCGTGCACGGCTACATCAGCCAGTCGGACAAGGGCGACCTGGTGATCGGTGCCGGTATCGACGGTTGGGTTGGCTACGGCCAGCGCGGCTCGTACCCGGTGATCGAACACACCCTGCAGGCCATCGTCGAGATGTTCCCGATCCTGTCCCGTGTGCGCATGAACCGGCAGTGGGGCGGCATCGTCGATACCTCGCCGGATGCCTGCCCGATCATTTCCAAGACCCCGGTCAAGAACCTGTTCTTCAACTGCGGTTGGGGCACCGGTGGCTTCAAGGCCACGCCGGGTTCAGGCAACGTCTTTGCCGCCAGCCTGGCCAAGGGTGAAATGCACCCGCTGGCTGCGCCTTTTTCCATCGACCGTTTCTACAACGGCGCACTGATCGACGAACACGGCGCTGCCGCTGTCGCCCACTAACAGGAGAACCTGACCATGTTGCACATCTTCTGTCCCCACTGTGGCGAGCTGCGCTCCGAAGAGGAATTCCACGCCGCTGGCCAGGCGCACATCCCGCGCCCGCTCGACCCGGATGCCTGCACCGATGAGGAATGGGGCACCTACATGTTCTTCCGCGACAACCCACGCGGCCTGCACCACGAACTGTGGATTCACGCCGCCGGTTGCCGCCAGTACTTCAATGCCACCCGTGACACGGTGACCTACGAAATTCTGGAAACCTATCCAATTGGCGCCAAGCCACAAGTGACCGGCAAAAACACCAGCCCGCAGTTGGCAGTCAGTGGTCAGGGAGAAAAGGTATGAGCCAGGTCAATCGCCTGTCCAACGGCGGTCGTATCGACCGCAGCAAAGTCTTGAACTTCACCTTCAACGGCCAGAGCTATCAGGGCTATGCCGGTGACACCCTGGCGGCCGCGTTGCTGGCCAACGGCGTGGACATCGTCGGGCGCAGCTTCAAGTACTCGCGCCCTCGCGGAATCATCGCCGCCGGTGCCGAAGAGCCGAACGCGATCCTGCAGATCGGCGCCACCGAAGCCACCCAGGTGCCGAACGTGCGCGCTACCCAGCAGGCACTGTATGCCGGCCTGGTGGCCACCAGCACCAATGGCTGGCCGAGCGTGAACAACGACGTGATGGGGATCCTGGGCAAGGTCGGCGGCAAGCTGATGCCACCGGGCTTCTACTACAAGACCTTCATGTACCCGCAGTCGTTCTGGATGACCTACGAGAAGTACATCCGCAAAGCGGCCGGCCTGGGCCGTTCGCCGCTGGAAAACGACCCGGACACCTACGATTACATGAACCAGCACTGTGACGTGCTGGTGGTTGGCGGCGGCCCGGCTGGCCTGGCAGCGGCCTTGGCGGCTGGCCGCAGTGGCGCCCGGGTGATCCTTGCCGATGAGCAGGAAGAGTTTGGCGGCAGCCTGCTCGACACCCGCGAAAGCCTCGACGGCAAGCCTGCCGCGGAGTGGGTGGCGGCCGCCGTGGCCGAACTCAAGGGCATGCGCGAAGTGACCTTGCTGCCACGGGCCACTGTGAACGGTTACCACGACCACAACTTCCTGACCATCCACGAGCGCCTGACCGACCACCTGGGCGATCGCGCACCACTGGGGCAGGTGCGTCAGCGTATCCACCGCGTGCGTGCACGGCAGGTGGTGCTGGCCACTGGCGCTCACGAGCGTCCGCTGGTGTATGGCAACAACGACGTGCCGGGCAACATGCTGGCTGGCGCCGTATCGACTTACGTACGCCGCTACGGCGTGGCACCGGGCAAGAAACTGGTGCTTTCGACCAACAACGACCACGCGTATCGCGTTGCGCTGGATTGGTTCGACGCCGGCCTCAAGGTCGTCGCCATTGCCGATGCGCGGCATAACCCGCGTGGTTCGCTGGTCGAAGAAGCCCGCGCCAAAGGCATTCGCATTCTGACCTCCAGCGCGGTGATCGAAGCACGTGGCAGCAAGCATGTGACAGCCGCCCGCGTGGCAGCCGTCGACCTGAAAGCCCACGCAGTGACCAGCCCTGGCGAGTGGCTGGAGTGCGACCTGGTGGCCAGCTCAGGGGGTTACAGCCCGGTGGTTCACCTGGCTTCGCACCTGGGTGGCAAGCCGGTCTGGCGTGAAGACATCCTCGGCTTCGTGCCGGGCGATGCTCCGCAGAGACGCGTCTGCGTCGGCGGCGTGAACGGTGTCTACAGCCTCGGCGATACCCTGGCCGACGGTTTTGAAGGCGGCGTACGGGCTGCAACCGAAGCCGGTTTCAAGGCGGTCACCGGGGTACTGCCCAAGGTGCTGGCACGCCATGAAGAAGCCACTGTGGCGCTGTTCCAGGTGCCGCATGACAAACCCACGGCACGGGCACCGAAGCAGTTCGTCGACCAACAGAACGACGTGACGGCTGCGGCTATCGAGCTGGCCACCCGCGAAGGTTTTGAGTCGGTCGAGCACGTTAAACGCTATACCGCGCTGGGCTTTGGTACCGACCAGGGCAAGCTCGGCAACATCAACGGCCTGGCCATCGCCGCCCGTTCGCTGGGCATTGGTGTGGCGCAAATGGGCACCACCATGTTCCGCCCGAACTACACGCCGATCACCTTCGGTGCGGTGGCGGGCCGGCATTGCGGTCACCTGTTCGAGCCGGTGCGTTTCACCGCGCTGCATGCCTGGCACGTGAAAAACGGTGCCGAGTTTGAAGACGTCGGCCAGTGGAAACGGCCGTGGTACTTCCCGCGCAAAGGCGAAGATATCCATGCTGCCGTTGCCCGTGAGTGCAAGGCGGTGCGAGACAGCGTCGGCCTGCTTGATGCCTCGACCCTGGGCAAGATCGATATCCAGGGCCCGGATGCCCGTGAGTTCCTCAACCGCATCTACACCAACGCCTGGACCAAGCTGGACGTAGGCAAGGCCCGTTACGGCCTGATGTGCAAAGAAGACGGCATGGTCTTCGACGACGGTGTCACGGCGTGCCTGGGTGAGAACCACTTCCTGATGACCACCACCACCGGCGGCGCGGCACGCGTACTGCAGTGGCTGGAGATCTATCAGCAAACCGAATGGCCAGACCTGAAGGTGTACTTCACCTCGGTTACCGACCACTGGGCGACCCTGACCCTGTCCGGGCCGAACAGCCGCAAACTGCTGTCGCAGGTCACCGATATCGACCTGGACAAAGATGCCTTCCCGTTCATGAGCTGGAAGGAAGGCAAGGTGGGCGGGGTGCCGGCGCGGGTCTTCCGGATCTCCTTTACCGGTGAGCTGTCGTACGAAATCAACATCCAGGCCAACTACGCCATGGGCGTGCTGGAGCAGATCGTCGAAGCGGGCAAGTCCTACAACCTGACCCCGTACGGCACTGAAACCATGCACGTACTGCGGGCCGAGAAGGGCTTCATCATTGTCGGCCAGGACACTGACGGCTCGATGACCCCGGACGACCTGAACATGGGCTGGTGCGTCGGGCGGACCAAGCCGTTCTCCTGGATCGGCCGTCGCGGCATGAACCGTGAAGATTGCGTACGGGAAAACCGTAAACAGCTGGTCGGCCTCAAGCCGGTCAATCCGACCCAGTGGCTGCCTGAGGGTGCGCAACTGGTGTTCGATCCGAAGCAACCGATCCCGATGGACATGGTCGGTCACGTGACCTCCAGCTACGCCGCCAACTCGCTGGGCTATTCGTTCGCGATGGGTGTGGTCAAGGGTGGCCTCAAGCGCATGGGCGAGCGGGTGTTCTCGCCGCAGACCGATGGCAGCGTGATCGAAGCGGAGATCTGTTCAGCGGTGTTCTTCGACCCGCAAGGCGAACGGCAGAACGTTTAAGGATTGACGCGCACGTGTGGCGCCGGCGCGGCCGGCCCCACACGGATCGCCCTACAGCATTTGATATTTCAGGCAGGTTTGAAATGAGCGCAATCAACGTTTACCAGCAACACCCAGGCAATGCCGCCAAGGCGCAATCGCCGCTGGCCCACGCCGACTTGCCGAGCCTGGTTGGCAAGGGGCGCAAGAACGCCGGTGTCACCCTGCGCGAGAAGAAGCTGCTGGGCCACCTGACTATTCGTGGCAACGGCCACGACCCGGCCTTCGCCGGTGGTGTGTTCAAGGCCATCGGCCTTGAATTGCCCGTGGCCCTGACCGTGGTCGCCAACGGCGACATGTCGCTGCAGTGGCTTGGCCCGGATGAGTGGCTGTTGATCGTCCCCGGTGGCCAGGAGTTCGCCGTCGAGCAGAAACTGCGCGACGCCCTCAAGGACCAGCACATTCAGGTGGTCAACGTCAGCGGTGGCCAGACCCTGCTGGAACTGAGCGGCCCGAACGTGCGTGAAGTGCTGATGAAGTCCACCAGCTACGACGTGCACCCGAACAATTTTCCGGTCGGCAAAGCGGTCAGTACGGTGTTTGCCAAGTCGCAACTGGTCATCCGTCGCAGCAGCGAAGACACCTGGGAACTGCTGATCCGTCGCAGTTTCTCCGATTACTGGTGGCTGTGGTTGCAGGACGCCGCCGCAGAATATGGCTTGAGCATCCAGGCCTGAACCCGACAGGAGCGTTAGCATGAGCCGAGCCCCGGATACCTGGATTCTCACCGCCGACTGCCCGAGCATGCTCGGCACTGTGGATGCGGTGACGCGTTACCTCTACGAGCAGCGCTGCTACGTCACCGAACACCACTCGTTCGATGACCGGTTGTCCGGGCGGTTTTTCATTCGCGTGGAGTTCCGCCAGCCTGATGACTTTGACGAAGAGGCTTTCCGCGCAGGCCTGACCGAGCGCGGTGAGGCCTTTGGCATGGTCTTCGAGCTGACGGCGCCGAACCACCGGCCCAAGGTCGTGATCATGGTCTCCAAGGCCGACCATTGCCTGAACGACTTGCTCTATCGCCAGCGTATAGGGCAGCTGTCCATGGACGTGGTGGCGGTGGTTTCCAACCACCCGGACCTGGAGCCGTTGGCCCAGTGGCACCGTATTCCGTTCTACCACTTTGCCCTCGATCCCCATGACAAACCGGTGCAAGAGCGCAAGGTATTGGATGTGATCGAGGCGTCCGGTGCAGAGCTGGTGATCCTTGCCCGCTACATGCAGGTGCTGTCGCCAGAGTTGTGTCGCAAGCTCGACGGCTGGGCGATCAATATCCACCACTCCCTGCTGCCCGGTTTCAAAGGCGCCAAGCCGTATCACCAGGCCTACAACAAGGGGGTGAAACTGGTGGGCGCCACGGCGCATTACATCAACAACGACCTCGACGAAGGCCCGATCATTGCCCAGGGCGTCGAAGCGGTCGATCACAGCCATTATCCCGAAGACCTCATCGCCAAAGGCCGCGACATCGAATGCCTGACCCTGGCCAGGGCGGTGGGTTACCACATTGAGCGGCGGGTGTTTTTGAACGCCAACCGCACGGTAGTGCTCTGACGAGCACGCTTGCCAATAAAGAAATCCAGTAACTCAGCGCTGCCTCCGGGTAGCGCACTTTGCACCGCTACATAAAAACAATCAGCGAGGTGAAAGCATGTCTGGTAATCGTGGTGTGGTGTATCTCGGCGCCGGTAAAGTCGAGGTACAAACAATCCCCTATCCAAAAATGCAGGACCCGCGAGGCCGCAAGATCGAGCACGGTGTCATCCTGCGGGTAGTGTCGACCAATATCTGCGGCTCCGACCAGCACATGGTGCGTGGCCGTACCACCGCCCAGGTCGGCCTGGTTCTGGGCCATGAAATCACCGGCGAGGTGATCGAGAAGGGCCGTGATGTCGAAAACCTGCAAATCGGTGACCTGGTCTCGGTACCGTTCAACGTTGCTTGCGGTCGCTGCCGCTCCTGCAAGGAACAGCACACCGGCGTCTGCCTGACGGTCAACCCGGCACGGGCGGGCGGTGCGTACGGTTACGTGGACATGGGCGACTGGACCGGCGGCCAGGCCGAATACGTGCTGGTGCCTTATGCCGACTTCAACCTGCTGAAACTACCGAACCGTGACAAGGCCATGGAGAAAATCCGCGACCTGACCTGCCTTTCGGACATCCTGCCAACCGGTTACCACGGTGCGGTCACCGCAGGCGTTGGGCCGGGCAGTTCGGTGTATATCGCCGGTGCCGGCCCGGTCGGCCTGGCAGCTGCAGCCTCGGCGCGCCTGTTGGGTGCGGCCGTGGTGATTGTCGGTGACGTGAACCCGGTACGTCTGGCACATGCCAAGGCTCAGGGTTTCGAGATCGCCGACCTGTCCCAGGACACCCCGCTGCACGAACAGATCGCCAACCTGCTGGGTGAGCCAGAAGTTGACTGTGCGGTGGATGCGGTGGGCTTCGAGGCCCGTGGCCATGGCCACGCCGGAGCCCAGCACGAAGCGCCGGCCACGGTGCTGAACTCATTGATGGGTGTGGTGCGGGTAGCCGGCAAGATCGGTATCCCTGGCCTCTACGTCACCGAAGACCCGGGCGCCGTGGATGCCGCCGCGAAAATCGGCAGCCTGAGCATTCGCTTCGGCCTTGGTTGGGCCAAGTCCCATAGCTTCCACACCGGCCAGACCCCCGTGATGAAGTACAACCGCGCCTTGATGCAGGCCATCATGTGGGACCGCATCAACATCGCTGAAGTGGTGGGCGTACAAGTCATCAGCCTGGATCAGGCGCCAGAAGGTTATGGCGAGTTCGATGCCGGCGTGCCGAAGAAATTCGTGATCGACCCGCACAAACTGTTCAGCGCCGCCTGATCATTCCCCCTGCCACCCCCGCTTTTTAGCGGGGGTTGGCTTCAGCTGACACCCCACCGACGCCATCGCAGGCAAGCCAGCTCCAACTGTAGGAGCCGGGCTTGCCCGCGATGCAAACGCCGCGAACTCGCGATCATCCCACCGACGTCATCGCAGGCAAGCCAGCTCCAACAGAGCCCGCGCCAGCCTGTAGGAGCCGGGCTTGCCCGCGATGCAAACGCCGCGAACTCGCGATCAT
>JAEAMF010000938.1_pt1 | contig 26398 bp, 24 predicted proteins | sample 8958721 | NCBI WGS metagenome assembly JAEAMF01 (sample SAMN16933255, study PRJNA681124) | bioreactor sludge metagenome | isolation source: anaerobic bioreactor treating anionic surfactant - SDBS | place: India: Bengaluru | collected 2019-02-28 | reverse complement strand
CTGGAAAACGTCGGCTACACCGCACGCCACCACACCTTCTTCGAAATGCTGGGCAACTTCAGCTTCGGCGATTATTTCAAGCGCGACGCGATCAACTACTGCTGGGAGCTGCTGACCAAGGTCTACATGCTGCCGGCCGAGAAGCTGACCGTCACCGTCTACTTCGAGGACGACGAGGCCTACGACATCTGGGCCAACGAGATCGGCGTGCCGAAAGAGCGCATCATCCGCATCGGCGACAACAAGGGCGCGCGCTACGCATCCGACAACTTCTGGCAGATGGCCGATACCGGCCCCTGCGGTCCGTGCACCGAAGTGTTCTACGACCACGGCGCCGACATCTGGGGCGGTCCTCCGGGCTCGCCGGAAGAAGACGGCGACCGCTTCATCGAGATCTGGAACCTGGTGTTCATGCAGTTCAACCGCGACGAATCGGGCACCCTGACCCCGCTGCCGAAGCCGTCGATCGACACCGGCATGGGCATGGAGCGCCTGGCCGCCGTGCTGCAGCACGTGCATAGCAACTACGAGATCGACCTGTTCCAGGCGCTGATCAAGGCGGCTGCCCGCGAAACCGGCGCCACCGACCTCGAGAACAATTCGCTCAAGGTCATCGCCGACCACATCCGCGCCGCGTCCTTCCTGATCGTCGACGGCATCATCCCGAGCAGCGAAGGCCACGGCTACGTCCTGCGCCGCATCATCCGCCGCGCGCTGCGCCATGGCCACAAGCTGGGCCAGACCAAGCCCTTCTTCCACAAGCTGGTGGCGGACCTCGACATCGAGATGGGCGAAGCCTATCCGGAACTGCGCGAAGCAAAAGAGCGCGTGGCCCAGGTGCTCAAGACCGAGGAAGAACGTTTCGGCGAAACCCTGGAAAACGGCATGAAGATCCTGGAAGCGCAGCTGGCCAAGGACGCCAGGAACCTGGACGGCGCCACCGCCTTCACCCTGTACGACACCTACGGCTTCCCGCTCGACCTCACCGCCGACATCTGCCGCGAGCGCGGCGTGACGCTGGACGAGGAGGGCTTCGCCGCCGCCATGGAGCAGCAGAAGAAGACCGCGCGCGCCGCCGGCAAGTTCAAGATGGCCGCCAAGGTCGAGTATGCGGGCGAGAAGACCAAGTTCGTCGGCTACGATTCGCTGGCCCACAACACCCACGTGCTGGCCCTGTACGCCGAAGGCGTATCGGTGCAGGAACTGCAGGCCGGCCAGGAAGGCATCGTGGTGCTCGATACGACCCCGTTCTACGCGGAGTCGGGCGGCCAGGTGGGCGATCAGGGCGTGATCCGCGCGGACGGCAAGCTGTTCGACGTCGAGGACACCCTGAAGATCCAGGCCGAAGTCTTCGGCCACCACGGCGTGCTGCGCGAAGGTTCGCTCAAGGTCGGCGACACGGTCGACGCGCAGGTCGACACCGTCAAGCGCGCGCGCACCATCCGCAACCACTCGGCGACCCACCTGATGCACAAGGCCCTGCGCGAAGTGCTGGGCAGCCACGTGCAGCAGAAAGGCTCGCTGGTCGATCCGGAGAAGACCCGTTTCGACTTCAGCCACGGCGCACCGCTGACCGCTGAGGAAATCGCCAAGGTCGAGATGATCGTCAACCGCGAGATCCTCGAGAACCACGCCACCCAGGCCCAGCACATGACGTTCGACGACGCCGTCAAGCACGGCGCCATGGCGCTGTTCGGCGAGAAGTACGGCGACACCGTGCGCGTGCTGGACATCGGCTCGTCGAAGGAACTGTGCGGCGGCGTGCACGTCACCCGCACCGGCGACATCGGCCTGTTCAAGATCGTGTCGGAAGGCGGCGTGGCCGCCGGCATCCGCCGCGTCGAGGCCGTGACCGGCGAGGGCGCGCTGGCGCTGGTGCAGTCGATCAACCGCAAGCTGCAGGAAGCCGCCGGCGCCCTGAAGACCAGCCCGGACGAGCTGCCCTCGCGCATCGCCCAGGTGCAGGACCAGGTCAAGTCGCTGGAGAAGGAAGTGGCCGCGCTCAAGTCGAAGCTGGCCGCGGGGCAGGGCGACGAGCTGGTGACCAAGGCCATCGACGTGAACGGCATCAAGGTGCTGGCCGCGACCATGGAAGGCGCCGACGTCACCGCGCTGCGCGAGACCATGGACAAGCTGAAGGACAAGCTGAAAACCGCCGCCATCGTGCTGGCGAGCGTGGCGGACGGCAAGGTCAGCCTGATCGCGGGCGTGACCAAGGATGCCACCGGCAAAGTGAAAGCCGGCGAGCTGGTGAACTTCGTCGCCCAGCAGGTGGGCGGCAAGGGCGGCGGCCGTCCGGACATGGCGCAGGCCGGCGGTACCGATCCGGCGGGCCTGCCGCAGGCGCTGGCCGGCGTGGCTGGCTGGGTGGGCGAGCGCGCATAAGCATTTCCTGACCGTCTGGTAAAGACAGCGCCGCCTTCGGGCGGCGTTTTTCATGTGCGGGTCGCAGCCAGTTCAATGCGCTTGCAATCCATCGGCGCAACCGCATTTACCATGTAGCGCACCATGGCGGTGCCGATCGGTTTCTTTGATGACTTGCCATGGTGCGCAAGCATAGGTAATTTCACAATTGGTTGCAGTCCTGCAACAATGTGTGACTATTTTGGTGCGCTGCGTCATACTGCCGAAAAGGGAGTAGTATTCGACTTCCGAGCACCATCTACTTTGCAGGCATGCGATGAGCGACACTACTATCGACATTGATACCATGGAATTCCAGAGAGACCTGGATGCGCGCGGACTGAACTGTCCGCTGCCGATCCTTAAAGCCAAGAAGGCACTCGCCGAGATGGAAAGCGGACAGGTGCTGCGCATCGTGGCAACCGATACCGGTTCCGTGCGCGACTTCCAGGCGTTCGCCAAGCAGACCGGCAACGCCCTGCTGGCCCATACCGTCGAGAACGGTGAATTCACCTTCCTGATGCGCCGCAAGTAATCCTAGCCGGCGGCGCTACAATGACGGGGCAGGCCTGCGCCAGCCCCGCATCCCTCTACCCGACAGTCGTAAGATCGTACTTTAGTCGAAATCCTCTAACTAAAAATCGCACGATCGTGCTTTAATTTCGACCTGAAGCCGAATTTCTCTTATAATCTAGGCCATTTTCGTCTGTCACCCATTCCATTTTCTAAAGGCACCCTATGAAAGTCCTGGTACCCGTCAAACGCGTGGTCGACTACAACGTCAAGGTCCGCGTCAAATCCGACGGCAGCGGCGTGGATATCGCCAACGTCAAAATGTCGATGAACCCGTTCGACGAGATCGCGCTGGAAGAAGCCACGCGCCTGAAGGAAGCCGGCAAGGTCACCGAAGTGGTGGCGGTATCGGTGGGTGTGGCCCAGTGCCAGGAAACCCTGCGTACCGGCATGGCGATCGGCGCCGACCGCGGCATCCTGGTCGAGACCAGCGTCGAGACCGAGCCGCTGGCCGTGGCCAAGATCATGAAGGCGCTGGCCGACAAGGAGCAGCCGCAGCTGATCATCCTGGGCAAGCAGGCGATCGACGACGATTCGAACCAGACCGGCCAGATGCTGGCTGCGCTGCTGGGCTGGCCGCAAGCCACCTTCGCATCGAAAGTGGTGCTGGAAGACGGTAAAGTCACCGTGACCCGCGAAGTCGACGGCGGCCTGGAAACAGTCAGCTTGACCCTGCCGGCCATCGTCACCACCGACCTGCGCCTGAACGAGCCGCGCTACGTGACGCTGCCGAACATCATGAAGGCCAAGAAGAAGCCGCTGGAAACCGTCAAGCCGGAAGACCTGGGCGTCGACGTGAGCCCGCGCCTGAAGACCCTGAAAGTCACCGAGCCGGCCAAGCGCTCGGCCGGCGTCAAGGTGCCGGACGTGGCGACCCTGGTGCAGAAGCTGCGCACCGAAGCCAAGGTTATCTAAACATACTTAGGAAAAGAACATGGTCGCACTCGTCATTGCAGAACACGACAACGGCTCCCTCAAGGGCGCTACCCACCACACCGTGACCGCGGCCGCCCAGTGCGGCGGCGAAGTCCACATCCTGGTCGCCGGCTCGGGCTGCGGCGCCGCCGCCGAAGCCGCCGCGCAAATCGCCGGCGTGAGCAAAGTGCTGGTCGCCGATGCGCCGCACTTCGCCGACGGCCTGGCCGAGAACGTCGCCGAGCAGATCCTGGCGATCGCCGCAAGCTACTCGCACATCCTGGCCCCGGCCACCGCCTACGGCAAGAACATCCTGCCGCGCGTGGCCGCCAAGCTGGACGTGGCCCAGATCTCGGAAATCACCAAGGTCGAGTCCCCGGACACCTTCGAGCGCCCGATCTATGCCGGTAACGCCATCGCCACCGTCCAGTCGGGCGACCCGGTGAAGGTCATCACCGTGCGCGGCACCGCGTTCGACGCCGCCGCAAGCGGCGGTTCGGCTGCCGTGGAGCAGATCGCGGCCGTTGGCGACGTGGGCAAGTCGGCTTTCGTCGGCCGCGAGCTGGCCAAGTCGGACCGTCCGGAACTGACCGCCGCCAAGATCATCGTGTCGGGCGGCCGCGGCATCGGCTCGGCCGAGAACTTCAAGCTGCTGGAACCCCTGGCCGACAAGCTGGGCGCCGCCATGGGCGCCTCGCGCGCCGCGGTCGACGCCGGCTTCGTGCCGAACGACTGGCAGGTCGGCCAGACCGGCAAGATCGTCGCCCCGACCCTGTACATCGCGGTCGGCATCTCGGGCGCGATCCAGCACCTGGCCGGCATGAAGGACTCGAAGACCATCGTCGCCATCAACAAGGATCCGGAAGCGCCGATCTTCTCGGTGGCCGACTACGGCCTGGTGGGCGACCTGTTCGAGGTCGTGCCGCAGCTGGTCAAGGAACTGGGTTAATTTCCGACGGTGGGTGCGCATCGATGCAGCCCACCTTCGATTGCTCATGCACGTCGTTCCGGCGCAGGCCGGAACCCAATTTCAGATGCGTATCGCTAGCGTTCGACGTTAGAGGCAGCGCAGGCAAACTTGGGTTCCCGCCTTCGCGGGAACGACGTTTTTGCTATAAGCGCACATTGCCTGTAGCGTTCAATACCCGTAACGCTATTCAAAGACATATCAGTCACATCAGGAGACAAAGGTGAGCTATCAAGCCCCGCTGAAAGACATGCAGTTCGTGGTGAACGAACTGGCGAATCTGGCCGAGATCAACCAGCTGCCTGGCTGCGAGGACGCGACCCCGGACACCGTGGATGCCGTGCTCGAAGAATGCGCGAAGTTCTGCGGCGAAGTCATCGCGCCGCTGAACCACGCCGGGGACAAGGAGCCGAGCTTCTGGAAGGATGGGGCGGTCACCACCTCGAAGGGCTTCCGCGACGCCTTCCGCGCCTTCGCCGAAGGCGGCTGGCAGGGCATCCAGCATCCGAGCGAATTCGGCGGCCAGGGCCTGCCGAAGCTGGTCGCCACGCCGTGCATGGAGATGCTGCACGCCGCCAACCTGTCCTTCGCGCTGGCGCCGCTGCTGACCGACGGCGCCATCGAGGCGCTGCTCACCGCAGGCTCCGACGAGCAGAAGAAGCTGTTCCTGGAGCCGCTCATCAGCGGCAAGTGGACCGGCACCATGAACCTGACCGAGCCGCAGGCCGGTTCGGACCTGGCCGCCGTGCGCACCCGCGCCGAGCCGCAGGGCGACGGCAGCTTCAAGATCTTCGGCACCAAGATCTTCATCACCTACGGCGAGCACGACATGGCGGAGAACATCATCCACCTCGTGCTGGCGCGCACTCCGGACGCGCCGGCGGGCGTGAAGGGCATCTCGCTGTTCATCGTGCCGAAATTCCTGGTGAACCTTGATGGCTCGCTGGGCGAGCGCAATGACGCGCACTGCGTCTCGATCGAGCACAAGCTGGGCATCAAGGCCTCGCCGACCGCGGTGCTGCAGTTCGGCGACCACGGCGGCGCCATCGGCACCCTGGTGGGCGAAGAGAACCGCGGCCTCGAGTACATGTTCATCATGATGAACGCGGCCCGCTTCGGCGTCGGCATGCAGGGCGTCGGCTTGGCCGAACGCGCCTACCAGCAGGCCGTCGCGTTCGCCAAGGACCGCGTCCAGTCGCGCGAAGTGGCCGGCTCGCCGGGCCCGGTGGCCATCATCAACCACCCGGACGTGCGCCGCATGCTGATGTCGATGCGTTCCCAGACCGAGGCCGCGCGTGCGCTGGCCTACGTCGGCGCCGCCTTGTCCGATATCGCGCACAACCACCCTGACGAAGCGACGCGCAAGGCGAACCTGTCGGTCTACGAATACCTGGTCCCGATCATCAAGGGCTGGTCGACCGAGATGAGCGAGAACGTGGCGCGCGACGGCGTGCAGGTCCATGGCGGCATGGGCTTCATCGAAGAGACCGGCGCGGCCCAGCACTACCGCGACGCCAAGATCCTCACCATCTACGAAGGCACCACCGCGATCCAGGCCAACGACCTGGTGGGCCGCAAGACCGTGCGCGACGGCGGCGCCGTGGCCAAGTCGCTGATCGAGCAGGTGCGCGCGGTCGAGGCGCAGCTGGGCGAAGTCCAGGGCGAGGAATTCGCCGCGATCCGCCGCCAGCTGGCGGAAGGTATCACCGCGCTGGAGCAGGTGGTCGACTTCGTCGTTGCCAACGCGAAATCGGACGTGCGCGCGGTGTTCGCCGGCAGCGTGCTGTACCTGAAGCTGGCCGGCATCGTGCTGGGCGGCTGGCAGATGGCGCGCGCCGCACTGGTCGCCCAATCGAGGCTGGCGGCGGGCGAGGGCGATGCGTCCTTCCTGCGCGCCAAGATCGCCACCGCGCGCTTCTTCGCCGACCACTTCCTGTCCTCGGCGCCTGGCCTGCGCACCGCCATCGTCGAAGGCGCGCCGGGCGTGCTGGCGCTGGAGGTCGATCAGTTCTGATCGTCTGGAGCATCGACACGGAGCGGCCTGCGGGCCGCTTTTTTTATTGTTTCTGCGGGGGTCAGGTCTGACATTCGGACACGGGCTGAGCAGTACGATAAACACATGCTTGAGTTCGTGTCTAAATGTCAGACCTGACCCCGATGTTCTTTGTTGCCCGCCCGCTGAGTTTGATATCGGACAAACGAAGCGTGACGGCCGCGTTCGTAAGCTGGCTCTACCTATCATCACTACGGGAGCCGATATGCTGTCAACGCTAAGAAGCAAGTACCCTTACACAGCCCTGGCGGTTTCATCAATGTTGCTGCTGGCCGCCTGTGGCGGCGGCAACGATTCCGACGGTGGCGGCGCCACGGCGGCCGATCCGCCGCCGGTCGTGCCCAGTCCGCCGCAGGGGCCGACACCGCCGGCGCCGCCCGAGCCGCCGCCACCGCAGCCGAACCCGCCGGCGCCCGAGATCGTACTGGCCGACACCTACACCGAGCTCGTCGCCGGCACCATCAACAGCCCGCGCGGCTGGCCGGCCTGGACTGCACCGCCCACCCGCGACCCGGTGAGCGGCATCGGCTGCCTGAACACGATCCGCTACCACGTGCATTCCCTGCTCTCGATCTACAAGGATGGCGTGCGCCAGGGCTTGCCCGACAATGTCGGCCGCAGCACCGGCTGTACCTATGAGCTGCACACCCACGACGTGACCGGCGTGCTGCACATCGAAAGCGATGTCCCGAGGCAGTTCACGCTGGGACAGTTCTTCACCCTGTGGCGCCAGCCCCTGGCGGCTGCGGGCGCGGCCGGGCTGGCGGGGCCAATCCGCATCTACCTGATCGAGAACGAAAGGCTCACGCCGTACACGGGCGATCCGGCCCAGATCGAGCTGGTGGGAGGCCGGGAGATCGTCGTCATCAGCGGCTCCGCGCCGCGTGTGCTGCCGAAGTATCGCTGGCCAGCAGGCTTGTGAGCGCAGTGGAAGTGCTGGCGGTGTGCCAACACCGTCTTTGAAGCGGCCTGCGGGCCGCTTTTTTTATTGCCCTGCTGACGCTTACATCGTTTCAATTTATTGCTTCAAATAATATTTGTATTTAAGACATTATGTTCAAAGTAAATTTGTATGAAAACATGTGTGGCGATATTTAGTTTGGCTCAAGGCGGACTCATCCTTACGGAACTAACTTGTACCTAAGCCGCGCATGAGCCGCGCGGCCCATCCCACACTCAGCGGCTCGACGAGGAGAACATCATGGGTATCGAGAAATACGGCGACAACCACGATCACGACCACGACAAGGATTGCGGCCACGACCGCGACCGGGACAGGGATGACGGCAAGGATGACGACAAGGACCGCGACTACTGCAAGTGCAAGAAGGAGCGCGCCGAGTACAAGAAGGAGCGCGAGGAGTGGAAGAAGAAGGCTTACAAGTACAAGAAGGAGCTCTACGAGTACAAGGCCTTCGTGAAGGACGCGCTGGAGCGCCTCGGCGTCTTCGCCCGCAAGCTCGACCATCTGCAGCACGACCTGGTCGACGAAGCAAAGAAGCTCGGCAAGCATCATGATCACAACAAGGATCATGACAAGGACGACGACAAGGACCACGACAAGGATCACGACTAGTCGGTCGCCGCCGGCCCGTACGAGGGCCTCTAGTCCGCATGTGAGCCCGGGGGAACGATGCTGCCGGCATTGTTCCCCCGGGTTACAGCAAGCCGCGATCAGCCGTAGGAGCCGCCGGTGTACAGCAGGTCGAACACCCGCGCGATTGTCCCGATCAGCACGATCGCTCCCACTCCCAGGATCAGCACCAGCACCAGCGCCAGCACCCAGTTCGAGCGCGAATGCTTGTCACTGCCCTGGTTGTGCTGCGCATCCCAGGCCTCGTCCGGCGTCAGCCCGATGATGAGCCCCTCGACGAAGCCCACGATGTACGACAGCAATAGCGGCAGCAGCACGTAGAATGGGTGCGGCTTCACCGCGCCCCACAGGATGCCGGTCAGCGGCAGGCTGCACAGGTGCAGCAGGCCGAGACGGTCGGCGCCGCCTTTCAGGTAGAAGCGGTGCACGCCGAAGCCGCCCAGCAGCAGGGCGAGCAGGGCGGCGATGGTCTTGTTCTTGTGCTGGACAGCCATGAGCATTGCCAAAAGTTCAGGAAAACCGAAGTATGGTGCAAAATGGCAAGGAAGGCACGCATTGCGTGCACCCAGCCCATCATCCGACCATGCTCAAGACGCGCTCCTACCTGGCAGAAATCCAGCTCAAGCCCACCGCGCCGCTCGAGCCACCCGCGTTTCCCTTCACCCTGCCGGCGATCCGGTCGCTGGCGCGCCTGATCCTGCACCCGAACGTCACCTTCCTGGTCGGCGAGAACGGTTCCGGCAAGTCGACCCTGCTGGAGGCCATTGCAGTGGGCATGGGTTTCAATGCCGAAGGCGGCAGCCGCAACTTCAACTTCGCCACCCGCGCTTCGCATTCCAGCCTGCACGAGCACCTGCGCCTCGTGCGCGGCATCGAGCGGCCGCGCGACGGTTTCTTCCTGCGCGCCGAAAGCTTCTATAACGTCAGCAGCGAGGTCGAGCGGCTGGGTGTTTTGCGCTCCTATGGCGGCACGTCCTTGCACGAACAATCCCATGGCGAAGCCTTTCTCAGCCTGTTCATGCATCGCTTCGGCAGGGATGGTTTCTACGTACTCGACGAACCCGAGGCCGCCCTGTCGCCCCAGCGCCAGCTGGCGCTGCTGAGCCGCCTGCACGACCTGGTCGGCCAGAGCTGCCAGTTCGTCATCGCCACCCATTCGCCCATCCTGATGGCCTATCCGAACGCCACCATCTACGCATTCGGCGAGCATGGCATCAGCCAGGTTGCCTATGAAGATACGGAACACTACCGCGTCACCCGTGACTTCCTGGCCAATCCTGCGCGCATGTTGCGAGTTTTGATGGGGGAAGAGTAGGGGAAACCACCGGGCGGTGGCCTTGTCGCCAAAAATCGGCGATAATGCTCAATTCGCCGAACCTCACGTTGCGTGTCCGCCGTGTTGCTATAACCGCTTGCCCCTATCTAGGCTTACGCGCTATAATCGTCGGCTTTCTCCGTCCAATACAACTTTTTGGAAATATTATGGTCGTTATCCGTTTGGCTCGTGGCGGCGCAAAAAAGCGCCCGTTCTACAACATCGTTGCAACCGATTCGCGCAACCGTCGCGATGGCCGTTTCATCGAGCGCATCGGTTTCTACAACCCGATGGCTTCGGGCGCTGAAGTCGGCCTGCGTATCGCTGCCGACCGTCTGGCTCACTGGCAAGGCGTTGGCGCACAACTGTCGCCGACCGTTGCTCGCCTGGTTGCCAACCAGCAGCCTGCAGCTTAAGTAAGGCAGGTCAAGGCTTGACCGATTCGGCAGCATCCGGGGTGCAAGTCCCCGACGACCTGGTTCAGGTTGGATATGTGTCCGGCGCATTCGGGATCGTGGGTGGACTTCGCGTCACCCCGTTCTCGGTCGACGCCGATGCGCTGCTGAAGGTCAAGACCTGGTGGCTCGACAAGCCGGCCCAGCGCTCCGTCTCCGTGCGGACCGCGAAGATGCATGGCGGCGACGTGGTCGCCACCCTGGTCGGCATGCGCGACCGCAACGAAGCCGAAGCCTTGAGGGGCGCGGGCGTGTTCGTGGCGCGCAGCGAGTTCCCGAAGCTCGAGGAAGACGAATTCTACTGGTCCGACCTGATCGGACTGGACGCGGTCAACCTGGAGGGCGAGGCCCTCGGCAAGGTGACCGACATGATGCACAACGGCGCGCAGTCGATCCTCAGGATCACGCCCGTCGAGGCCGGCGCCCCCGATGCGAAAGTATCGGAGCGCCTGGTGCCGTTTGTGGACCAGTTTGTCCGGACCGTCGATCTCGAGGCGAAGAAGATTACCCTCGACTGGGGTCTGGATTATTGACCAGCGTGTGAAAAATTCCTCCAGGTTTTTTCACGCGCTGTATGTGAAGCGAGGTCCCGATGCAGTTTGATGTCGTGAGCTTGTTTCCGGAAATGTTTACCGCGTTGACGCAGTCGGGCGTGACCCGCCGCGCCTTCGAACAGGGACGCTGGGGCCTGCAGATCTGGAATCCGCGCGATTTCACGCAGGACCGCCACCGCACCGTGGATGACCGCCCCTACGGCGGCGGCCCCGGGATGGTGATGCTGGCCAAGCCCCTCGAAGCCGCGATCGGCGCTGCCAAGCAGCGCCAGGTCGAGCTCGGCCTGCCCGCGCCGCGCGTGGTGTTCATGTCGCCGCAGGGCAAGCCGCTGACGCACGAACGTGCGATGGCCTTGAAGAACGAGCCCGGACTGGTCGTGCTGTGCGGCCGCTACGAAGCGGTGGACCAGCGCTTGTTGGACCGCTGCGTCGACGAGGAAATCTCGATCGGCGACTTCGTGCTGTCGGGCGGCGAGTTGCCGGCGATGGCGCTGATGGATGCGGTGGTGCGGCTGCTGCCCGGCGTGCTGGGCGACGAAGCCTCGGCGGTCGAAGACAGTTTCGTCAACGGCCTGCTCGATTCGCCGCACTACACGCGCCCGGAAGTCTACGAAGGCGAACCGGTGCCGCCGGTCCTGTTGCAGGGTAACCACGCCGAGATCAACAAGTGGCGCCGCCAGCGCATGCTGGAGGCCACCTTCAGGAAGCGGCCGGACCAGCTGGAGCGTGCGCGTGCCGCCGGCCAACTGAGCAAGGCCGACGAAAAGTTTCTGGCAGAGCTGGACAAGCCTGCCGAGTAAGAATGTACCTTGTGTGCATGTAACGGCGGGCATGTTGCCCGCATGTTCAACCCCATCCTCTACTGGGCATCTCGTACAGCGCCAGCAAGATGGTTTATGGAGTAATAAAAATGGATCTGATCCAACAACTCGAGCAAGAAGAAATTGCGCGCCTCGGCCGCAAGATCCCTGACTTCGCACCGGGCGACACCGTGGTCGTCAGCGTCAACGTCGTCGAAGGCAACCGCAAGCGCGCCCAGGCATACGAAGGCGTCGTCATCTCGCGTCGTAACCGGGGCCTGAACTCGAACTTCATCGTTCGCAAGATCTCGTCGGGCGAAGGCGTCGAGCGTACCTTCCAGCTGTACTCGCCGCTGATCGCTTCGATCGAAGTGAAGCGCCGCGGTGACGTCCGTCGCGCCAAGCTGTACTACCTGCGTGAGCGTTCGGGCAAATCGGCACGTATCAAGGAAAAGCTGCCGCAGCGCAAAGCAGCTACCGTTGCTGCTGCTGAGTAATAGCGTCTGTGCACTGAAAAAGGCATCCGCGAGGATGCCTTTTTCTTTTCCGCCGAAGGAAATGTGATTTGCATAAGCCCGTGTTCGATCCCACCCTGATGCCGGTCGAGGGCCTGGCCGGCGAAGCGCCGCTCGCCCCGGAACTGCTGGATCCGGCGGCCGTGCGCGCGCGCTTCGCCCGCACCTTGCCCTGGGAGCCCGAAGCCTCGGACGAGTCGCTGGCCGCGCCCGCCCTGCGCCTGCGCCGCGCCGCCGTGCTGGTGTCGCTGGTGGAGCGGCCGGAAGGCCTCACCGTGCTCTTGACCCGCCGTAACGATCACCTGTCCAGCCACGCCGGGCAGATCAGCTTTCCGGGCGGCCGTGCCGAAGAGCTGGATTCCTCGCCGATCGAGACCGCCCTGCGCGAAGCCGAGGAGGAGATCGGCCTGCACCGCCGCCACGTCGAGATCATCGGCGTGCTGCCCGAACACGTCACCATCAGCGCCTACCGCGTGACGCCGGTCGTCGCCATGGTGCAGCCGCCGTTCGCGCTGCGCGCCGATCCGGGCGAAGTGGCCGAGATCTTCGAGGTGCCGCTCGCCTTCCTGATGTCCGGCGCCCACCATGAACGCCGTTCGGTGGCCCTGCCGGACGGCAGCGGCAAGCGGCGCTTCTATGCCATGCCCTACAAGGATTACTTCATCTGGGGCGCGACGGCGGCCATGCTGCGCAACCTGTACCACTTCCTGCGCGCCTGAGCCGGTGCGCCGGTTCAGGCGAAGTAGGGTGGACGGGTCTCCCGTCCGCGCGTTCAATCATGATATGCGCAGCCACAAAGCAACGGGAGTTGAGCGCGCGGACGGCGAAGCCGTCCACCCTACTGAAAGAATCCTCCACTCGCTGATTTGATTCCGGACGGCTTCTCCGCTATCGTAGCGGGCAGCATGGTATTGCCAGAACAAAAAAGGATTCCTGAATGACATTTTTCTCCATCCTCGTCGCGCTGATCATCGAACAGCTGAAGCCGCTGCGGGCCGATAACCAGGTCTACGGTGGCATCAAGGCGTTCGCGATGCGCATCGAGGGCTGGTTCAATGCGGGCGAGCAGAAGAATGGCCGCATGGGCTGGATCCTGCTGATGCTGGCGCTGATGCTGCCGACCTGGCTCATCTACTGGGTCTTCATGCACTACAACCTGGTGTTACTGGCCTTTGCCTGGAACGTCCTGATCGTCTACCTGACCCTGGGTTTCCGCCACTACAGCCATTATTTCACCTCGATCCAGCTGGCCCTGAACCAGGGCGACGAAGCGGGCGCGCGCCAGTTGCTGGCCGAATGGACCCGCCTGGATACCGTCGGCATGGACGCCACCGAGATCGCCCGGGTCGCCGTCGAAAAATCCCTGATCACCACCCACCGCAACGTATTCGGCGTATTCTTCTGGTTCCTGATGCCGCTCGGACCGGCCGGGGCGGTGATGTACCGCGTGTCCGAATACCTGGCGCGCGCCTGGAACGAACCCGACCACATGCGCAACGAGGCCTTCGGCCTGTTCGCCGCCAAGGCGTTTTATTGGATCGACTGGATCCCGGTGCGCCTGACGGCGGTGGCCTTTGCCGTGGTCGGCAACTTCGAGGATGCGATCTATGCCTGGCGTAATTTTGCGCGCCGCTGGGCCGACGAATCGAAGGGCATCATCCTGGCCGCGGGCGGCGGCGCGATGGGTGTACGGCTGGGGACGCCGAACGAAAATGCCCCGCAGCTGCTGCCGGCGGATGCCGCCACGGTCGACCTGAGCGACAGCGATACCGAGGTGCTGCCGGGCGAGGAACCGAACCTGCGCGCGCTGCAGAGCACGGTCGGGCTGGTGTGGCGGGCGCTGATCCTGTGGATGATCCTGCTGCTCCTGCTGTCGAGCGTGGTGTGGCTCGGCTGAGCCTTATCGTGTATCAGCGTGTATCGGGTCTCGTCCGTGAGTCTTCTATAAGATATAATACTGAGCTGAGGTTGTTCTCATCCACGCAGTATTCTTGTATCAGCAAGCAGCACTATGGCCGAGTTACCGCACACCACGGATGAAAAACTGAAGGACGAGTTTTTCATCCTGGGCATTACGAGCAAAGGCAGGCAGTTCCGCCCCAGCGACTGGGCCGAGCGCCTGTGCGGCGTCATGTCCTGCTTCGCTCCCGGCGCCGCCGGCCGCGATTCCCACCTCCAGTTCTCGCCCTGGGTCCACCCGACCGTCGTCAACGGCGTGAAGGCCGTGGTGGTCAGCCGCGAACTGCAGAAGATCGAGCCCCTGGCCTATCACTTCCTGCTGAATTTTGCCAAGGACAACGACCTGCAGGTGGCGGACGCATGTTTCGTGCCGGCCCCGGACGAGAAGAAACCGGCCGCCTGACACTTGCCGGTTTCACCTTCCAGATTCGAGAACTGGCGCTATGATAAAAGTCATAGCGCCATTTTTCATTGGGGGACACCGCCATGCACATCCGCGACATCTGCACCAGCGAAGCCGCCCACTGTACCCGTGACGAAACCGTGCAGGGCGCGGCCATCACGATGCGCCGCCTGCACGTGGGCGACGTGATCGTCGTCGACCAGTTCGACGGCGCCCGCGTCCCGGTCGGGATCGTGACCGACCGCGACATCGTCATTTCCGTGATCGCTCCCGGGCTCGACCCGGCCAGCCTGCAGGTGGGCGACATCATGACCGACGACCTGCTCACCGCGCGCGACACCGACGACGTCTACGAGACCATCGAACGCATGCGCCTGCGCGGCATCCACCGCGTGCCCGTGATCGACGCCGGCGGCAGCCTGGCCGGCATCGTCAGCGCCGACGACCTGCTCGAATTCCTGGCCGAAGAGATGGGCGAATTGAGCCGTATTAGCCCATATCAACAAGCGCACGAGCGCAGGGCCCGCCAGTAGGGATTCCGTCTGTTACCATCCTGCATTGTTCAAGAACATGCAGGACGGAAGTGTCCTGCCAACATGACAGGACACCATGGACGGATTGACTTGCAAGCGCGGCCTCGCCGCGCAGGTGCTCAGCGGCAGCCTTTGTTTCTTCATGGCCGGTGCCGCCTGGAGCGCGCCGGCGCAGGATACCGCGCAGCAGCGCACAGCGCCGCAGCAGAAGAGTGCGCCCCTGCCCAAGGGCGTCACCCTCGGCCCTTCCGCCGAGGGCATCACCGAATACCGCCTGGCCAACGGCCTCAAGGTGCTGTTGTTCCCCGATAATTCGCGCCCGACCGTGACCGTCAACGTCACCTACCTGGTCGGCTCGCGCCACGAGAACTACGGCGAGACCGGCATGGCCCACCTGCTCGAGCACCTGCTGTTCAAGGGCACCAAGAAGAACCCCGACATCACCGGCCAGTTCGCGCGGCGCGGCATGGATTTCAACGGCACCACCTCGCTCGACCGTACCAACTACTATGAAGTCTTCCAGGCCTCGCCCGAGAACCTAGACTGGGCGCTGCAGATGGAGGCCGACCGCATGGTCAACTCGCCGGTGGCACAGAAAGACCTGGCCTCCGAGATGACGGTCGTGCGCAACGAATTCGAAAGCGGCGAGAATTCGCCGGCCCAGGTGCTGTTCAAGCGCATGCAGAGCGTGGCCTACGACTGGCACAGCTATGGCCGCTCGACCATCGGCAACCGCAGCGACATCGAGAACGTCAAGATCGCCAACCTGCAGGCCTTCTACCGCACCTATTACCAGCCCGACAACGCGGTGCTGCTGGTGGCCGGCAAGTTCGAGCCGAGCGCGACCCTGGCCCAGATCAACCGCCTGTTCGGCGCGATCCCGAAGCCGAAGCGCGCATTGCCGCAGTTCTGGACCGTCGAGCCGACCCAGGACGGCGAACGCAGCTTCGCCGTGCGGCGCCAGGGCGACATGCAGATCGTCGCGGTCGGCTACAAGATCCCGTCCGACCTGCAGCAGGAGTCGGAAGCCCTCGGCTTCGCTTCCGAGATCCTGGGCGACGCGCCGAACGGCCGCCTGCACAAGCTCCTGGTGGAAACCGGCAAGGTCAGCCAGGTGTTCAGCTTCGGCCAGACCGGCTACGCGCCGGGCCTGCAGTTCTACGGCGCGGTGGTGAAGAAGGGCGAGCCGATCGAGCCGGTGCGCGAGGCCCTCCTTGACGCCGTCGAAGGCTTCGCCAAGCGTCCGCCGACCGAGGAAGAAATGGAGCGCGTGCGCCGCTCCTGGCTCAACACGATCGAACGCAGCGTCAACGACGCCCAGGCCTTCGGCGTGGCGCTGTCCGAGGCCATCGCGCTGGGCGACTGGCGCCTGTATTTCCTGGGCCGCGAACGCATCAAGGAAGTCAAGGCGGAGCAGGTGGCGGCCAGCGCCGGCCGCTACTTCGTGCGCAGCAACCGCGTGACCGGCACCTTCATTCCCGAGGACACGCCGGTGCGGGCGGTCATTCCCGCTGCGCCAAGCGTGGAGACGGTCATGAAGGACTACAAGCCCTCCGACTCAAGCCTGGTGTCCGAAGACTTCGACCCGAGCCAGGCCAACATCATGAAGCGCACCACGCTCACCACGCTGGGCGGCGTGAAGCTGGCGCTGCTGCCGAAGAAGAACCGCGGCGAGACCGTCACCGTGCACCTGTACCAGCACATGGGCGACGAGAAGAACCTGTTCGGCAAGGGCATGGTGTCGGCGCTGTCGTCCGCGATGCTGATGCGCGGCACCAGCCAGTACACCCGCGCCCAGCTGGCCGACGCCTTCGACAAGCTCAAGATGACCGGCGGCCCGACCAGCTTCCAGACCACGCGCGAACACCTGCCTGAGGTCTTGAAACTGGCCGCCCACGTGCTGCGCGAGCCGGCCTTCCCGGCAGCCGAATTCGAGCAGCTGCGCAAGCAGATCCTGGTCGGCCTGGAAGCCAGCCGCGCCGAACCGCAGAGCGTGGCTTCGCGCGCGCTGTCCACCCACTTCGACCAGTACCCGCGCGGCGACATCCGCCACGCCAACACGCTCGAGGAAGACCTGGAGGACGTCAAGGCGGCGCGCCTGGAGGACATCCAGGCTTTCCACCGCGACTACTACAACACCAATCCGGCTCAGATGGCGATCGTCGGCGACTTCGACCAGAAGGAGATCGTGCCGCTGGTCGACAAGCTGTTCGGCAATTGGAAGGCGCCGGCCAACGTGGCGCCGGTGCTGCGCAAGCATGCCGAGGTGGCGCCGATCAGCAAGACGCTGGATACGCCGGACAAGGAAAACGGCTTCTACCTGGCGCGCATGAACCTCGACCTGAACCTCGAGGATGCGGACTACCCGGCCCTGATGCTGGCCAACTACGTGTTCGGGGAGGGCGGACTGAAGTCGCGCCTGATGGACCGCATCCGCCAGAAGGAAGGGCTGTCCTACGGCGGCGGCTCGGACCTGTCGCCGGGGGACCTCGACCGTGCGGGCAGCTTCTCGATCAGCGCCATCGCCGCGCCGCAGAACCTGCGCAAGCTCGATAGCGCGGTGCGCGACGAACTGGCGCGTGCCGTAAAAGGCGGCTTCACGGCCGAAGAACTGGCCGACGCCAAGTCGGGCCTGATGCAGCAGCGCATCCAGAACCGGACCAACGACGCCGCGCTGGCATCGGGCTGGACTTCCTACCTGTACCGCGGCCGCACCTACGACTGGTCGGCGCAGTTCGAAGCCAAGCTGATGGCGGTCACGCTGCCGCAGCTGAACGCGGCCTTCCGCAAGGCGATCGACCCGGCCAAGCTGTCGGTGGTGATGGCGGGCGACCAGGGCAAGGCGGGCGACAAGGGAAATAAGGCACCCTAGAAAGCAACAAGCGCACTCCCAATTATGACAAGGACCCTATTGCTGCGTTAAAATGTTGCCCTTGGGAAGCATTATTTGCACAGCATCAGGAGCATCATGAAAGGGATATCAAAAGCGCAAGTGCCGCCGGAACTGCCGTTCGCCGGCAAGGTGGCGCTGGTCACGGGCGCGGCCAGCGGCATCGGCCGCGCGATCGCGCTGGCCTTCGGCCGCGCCGGCGCGCAGGTCGTCGTCGCCGACACCGCCGTCGACGGCGGCCACGCGACCGCCGCGATGATCGTGGAAAACGGCGGCAAGGCGCTGTTCGTGCGCAGCGACGTCACCAGGGCGAGCGAGGTCGAGGCGCTGGTCGAGAAGGCCATCAACTACTACGGCCGCCTGGACATCGCCATCAACAACGCCGCCGTCGACGAAGAGTGCGCGACGCTGGCCGAGGGCAACGAGGAGCAGTTCGACCGCATCATGGGCGCCAACGTCAAGGGCGTATGGCTGTGCATGAAGTACCAGCTGCGCCAGATGCTCAGCCAGGGCAGCGGGGCGATCGTCAACGTGTCCTGCGTGTCGGGCATGGTGGGCGCGCCGAACCGCGCGATCTACGCCGCCAGCAAGCACGCCGTGGTCGGCCTGACCAAGAGCGCGTCGGCCGAGTACGCGCGCGAAGGCATCCGCATCAACGCGCTGTGCCCGGGCGCGGTCAAGACGCCGATGCTGGCGCGCGCGGTCGAACGCGATCCGTCCAGCGAGAAGAAGCTCAAGTCGGCGCACCCGATGAAGCGCTTCGCCGAGACCGCCGAGATCGCGAATGCGGCCATGTGGCTGGCCTCGGAGCAGGCCTCCTATGTCAACGGCCACGAGCTGGTGGTGGACGGCGGCTTCACCGCGATCTGAAGTTAACTGTCGGGGTGGTAGGGTGGGCGGCTTGTCCGCCCACGCGGTGATCGTTACCGGCTCCGATATCGCGCCAAATGATCTTGCAGCAAACTATCACCGCGTGGGCGGGAAGACCCGCCCACCCTACGTTGCATTCAGCTCCGCCACGAAGTCATACATGTCGCCCCTGAAGTAGGACCTGCAGAACTCCACCGCCCGCCCATCGCGGGCAAACCCCAGCCGCTCCACGCACAGCCCGGCGTCGCCTTCGCGCGTCCCGAGCTGGCGCGCCTGTTCGGCGTTGAGCAGCAGCGCCGACAGGCGCTGCAGGGCGCGCACCGGCCGGTGGCCGGCGGCCTGCAGGGCCTCGTACATCGAATCGCCCACCGCATCGAGCGAGGGCAGGGCGAAGGCGGCGATGGTCGCGTACTCGAGGCACATCGGCAGCTCGTCGGCATAGCGGATGCGGTGGAAGCGGTAGACCGGCGCGCCCGGCGAGAGCCGCAGGCGCAGCGCCTCCTCGGGCGTCACCAGGCCTTCCGAACGCTTGATCCACTCGTTGCGCGGCACCCGCCCGCGCGCCCGCATGTCCTCGGAAAAGGAACTGAGCTTGGCGAAGTTCTTCTCGATGCGCGTGTTGATGAAGTTGCCCGCGCCGGCCCGGCGCACCAGCAGGCCTTCCTCGACCAGGGCGTCGATCGCCTTGCGCACCGTGATGCGCGAGATGCCGAGTTCCTGGGCCAGCTGGCGCTCCGCCGGGATGGCCGAGGCCGAGCCCCAGGCGCCTTCGTCGATGGCGCGGCGCAGCGCCTGCTGCAGCTGCTGGTACAGGGGAAGCTTGCCGCCGCCGGCGGCCGAATGCATGAATTCTGCGAGTACGTTCATCCCCGCATTCTACTTGGGGCGCGGGTCCCTGAGTCGATGCTGGGAGACCGCGACCCGGCCCGCGCGGATCTCGCGCACCGCCTCCATCACCGCACGCGCCACGTTGCGCACCTCTTCCTGCACCGCCCAATCGCGATCGAGCGTCGCGTGGCTCTCGGCATAGGATTCGTAGTAGCCGATGTAGCGGTCGAGCTGGGCGAAGCTGCCGGCATCGACGAAGTCCATCCAGGCGAACCAGTCGGCCAGCGAACGGCGCGTGCCTTCGATGCCGGCGACGTCGCCGTGCACCACCAGCCCGTAGGCGCGCCCGGCCAGGTGCTTGGGATAGTCCCAGCCCTTCAGCTCGAGTTCCTTGGCCTGCTCGGCCTTCTTGCCGTGGGTGGAGGAGGGGTCGGGATTGCCGCCGTCGGCGCACACCAGGCGGTCGATCATCAGCTTGAGCACGGCGGGCGCTTGGTACCAGTAGACCGGGGTGACGATGATGACGCCGTGCGCCAGCACCCAGCGCTCGTAGATCTCGTTCATCCAGTCGTTGACCTGGCGCTCGGCGTGGTTCGGGTAGCAGCTGCAGGGCCAGTGGCACAGCGGCATGGCGGTCGAGACGCAGCCCTTGCAGGGATGGATGTGGCGGTCGTAGTCGGAATTGAGCAGGCTCAGATCCAGCACGTCGGCCTCGAAACCCTCGGCCAGCAGGACTTCGCGCGCCAGCATGGTCAGGCGCCAGCTCTTGGACACCTCGCCGGGGCAGGTGCCGTCGTTGCGGGCCGAACCGTTGATCAGGAGGATGCGGTTGCGCGAGGACGGGTCCTTCTGGTGCCGCTCGGCCGCCTGCAGGCGATCGTGGGCCTCTTTCCACTCCACCGAGAGGTCATAGCCGGGGTCGGCGAAGCCGGGCCCGGCTTTCACGGTGCGCGGCGCCTTGCGGCCTTCGTCATAGGCTTCCCAGGCCACCTGTTCGATGGCGTCCAGTTCCTGCGCCAGCTTGTCGTAGGCGGGATCGAAGAAGGCCTGGCGGAAGCGCAGGTGGAATTCGTTGCGCCCCAGCTTGGCCGGTGCCTGTCCCTTTCGTACCTCTGCCATGCCGCCTCCGCCTGCGTTTGAATGGCAGAAATTGTCGGCCTGGCGCGGCGGCGCTGATGTTCGCGCGCGCACGTAGCATGGAGAAATCCCGGACAAAGCAGGGACGAAAAAAAACCGGGCAGAGCCCGGTTTCCTCAGGTCGAGCGCTCGCTCGCGCTTCAAGCCTGCTGTTGCAGCAGGAGCACCCAGTACTTGGCCAGGTCGGCGGCGCCGCCCTTGCCGGTGATGCCCTGGAAGGTCTGGATCGCTTCGGCCTTCTTGCCGGCGCGAACCTGTGCCATGCCCAGGCGCAGCTTGGCTTCGTCCGGGGACTTCAGGCCACCCTTGGCGATACCCTGCTGTATGAAGCCGATACCCTTGTCGGCCTGGTCCATCGTGGCGTAGGCCCAGCCCAGGTTGACGAGGCCGGCGCCGGTCTTGGCCTTGGCCGCGCTCGCTTCACCCGCGGCGATGGTCTTGGCGTCGTCGGCGGCCTGCTTGGTCGCCTTGGTGCGCAGGGCGGTGTGGGTCTTGGCATCGCTGCCCTTGCCCAGCACGCCGGCGGCAAAGCCCGCATCCAGCACGTTCTTGGCTTCGGCCGGGAAGCCGTCGCGCAGGGCCACTTCAGCCAGGTAAGCGTAGTGCTCTGGCGGCATCTGCTTCACGGCAGCCATTTCCAGGCGCAGCATGGACGGGCCATAGGTGGCTTCGTCGAAACCGGCTTTACGGGCCACGCCGCGGTTCAGCAGATCGACCCAGAAATCGTCGGTCGGGTAGTACTGGACCAGGTTCTCGAGGGCGAACATGTAGGCCTCGGTGTCCTTCGCCTTGTTGGCTTCCTGGCCCAGCAGGCGCAGGTCGTTCTCGGCCGGCTTCTGGCCCGCCTTCTTGGCTGCCTCGATGTTGGCCATCAGGGTGCCCTTGGCGCCGCCGAAGTTGCCGCTGTTGACCTGGGCCAGCGTCAGCGCGCGCTGTACCTTGGCCGGGTCGCCGCCTTCCTTGGTGTAGCGGTTGTACCACTCGATCGCCTTGGCGTAGTTCTTGGTGTTGAAGTTGGCGTCGCCCAGTGCCTGGTAGTAGGTCAGGGATTCAGCCGGGGTCAGGCGGCCCGAGGCCAGGATCGCTTCCATGACCGGCATTGCGCTAGCGTTGTCTTCCGAGCCCAGGGCCAGGGACAGCTTCATGCGGTTGATGACGTAGTCTTCGTACGGGGTACGGTTCGGCATGGCTTCCGCCTGGGCGATGCGGTTCTTCACTTCGCCATAGTTCTTGGCGTCGATCAGCGGCTTGATGCCGGCCGGGTCGAGCAACTTGAACATGTCGGGACGGACGGTGTCCTTGGCCGCAGCCTGCGCGGCGGCAGCCGGCGCGTCGCTCTTCTGCTGCGCGTAGGCGCTGGATACCAGTGCCGGGGCGGAGACGCCGATCGCGGCGAGCATCAGGCAGAGGCGGGCAAGACGGAATTGGGCCATGAATAATCCTTCAATCAAGTCGATAATGGTGAGACATACATACTCGGCAATATAGCGAGAATGCTATCCCGGCAAAATGTGCATTGTCCCATAAAACTGCCATTTTCAGGCCCGGCAATTGTGCCCTAGCGTGCGCGAGCATGGGGGCGTCGTTACATCACGTTACCTCATTCATTTGGGCAATTGCCGCCCTACATGGCTATGGGCGCGCCGTCGAATCCCGGTACCGGACAACGGCCCGGCGCCTCGATCTCGCCGGCCAGCCAGGCGACGACGGCATCCACGGCGGGCGCCGCGAAGCCATAGGTCATCAGGGCCGGGGCGTCGAAGTCGAGCGCCTGGTAGGGGTTCCACAGCGCCACGTGCAGGTCGGGCAGCCAGGTGGCGCGCGCATGCGGGCCGTAGCGGCGGCGCGAGGTCGAGGCCAGGATCGTGAAGCAGCCGTCCTGCGGCAGGGCGCTCCAGTCGAAGGTTTCGGCGTCAAGAAAGGTGACCAGCTCGACCTCGTACAGGCGGCCGAGCGCGGCGGCGATGGCGGCGGCCGGCACGCCCGATTCCGAGACGCCGTCGCTGACCACGTCGGCGCGCGCCACCAGGCGCACCCTGGCGCCGCGTTCCGGACGCCGGGGCTGGCCGAGGGTCGTCAAGCCGGCGCGCCAGGCGCGCGCCATCAGGCCGCGGTCATCCATGTCGGTTAGGTAATTCACCGGGCCGGCCGGATGCGCCGCGGCCAGCTTCGACAGGCGCGCCAGGCGTGCCTCGACGTCCGCCAGCGGCAGCACGCCGCTGCGGATCGCTTCCGCGATCGCATGCACGGTTTCCACCTGTGACTCGCGCGAGCCGATCGCCATCACCATGTCGGCGCCGGCCACCAGCGCGTTCACGGCGGCTTCGCCGGCGCCGTAGCGGTGCGCGATCGCGTGCATGTCCATGCCGTCGGTGATGATCACGCCATCGAAGCCGAAGCGCTCGCGCAGGATGCCGGTGAGGATCGGGCGCGACATCGTGGCCGGGTTGTGCGGATCGAGCGCCGGGTAGACGATGTGGGCGGTCATCACGGCCGAGGCCGCATTTTCACCCCGCGCGGCGATGCGGAAGGGCGCGAACTCGAAGCGCTCCAGTTCGGCCAGCGGCTTGTCGACCGTCGGCAGGTCGCGGTGCGAGTCGACGTGGGTGTCGCCGTGGCCGGGGAAGTGCTTGACGCAGCAGGCCACGCCTTCGCTTTCGCTGCCTTCCATCCAGGCCATCGCGATGCGGGTCGCGGTGTCGGGATCGGCGCCGAAGGAGCGCTCGGCGATCACCGGATTGTGCGGGTTGTTGTTCAGGTCCAGCACCGGCGCGAAGTTCCAGTTGAAGCCGAGTGCGCGCACCGCGCGCGCCACCGCGGCGCCGACCTCGCGCGCCAGCTGCGGGTCGTTCGCCGCGCCCAGCGCCATCGCGCTCGGCGGCGCCGGCACCCAGGTCGAGCGCACCACGGCGCCGCCTTCCTGATCCAGGGCGATCAAGGCGTCAAGACCCATAGCGTCGCGCAAGGCGCCCGTGAAGCGCGTCAGTTGCGAGGCATCCACCATGTTCTGGCGGAACAGGCAGGCGCCGCGCACCTTGTACTGGCGCAGGAAGGCGTCGGTGTCGGCATCGAGTTCGGTGCCGAACAGCCGCACCATGATCAGCTGGCCGGCGAGGTCGAGGTAATCGTTCATGGGAAGTCGCTCAGTTCGTCTTGGTAACCTTGCTCAGGTGGCGCGGCTTGTCCGGATCCAGACCGCGCGCTTCCGACAGGCGGGCCGCCATCATGTAGAAGGCCTGGATCGCCGCGATCGGGTCGAGGTCGGGCGTGGCGGCGGTCGGCAGCAGCAGGTCGCGGCTGGCGACGTCCTCGGGGGCGGCGAGCAGCACGCGCGCACCGCGGCCGCGCATCTCCTCGGCCAGGGCCACCAGGCCGGCCTGGGTTGGGCCGCGGGTGGCGAAGATCAGGAGCGGGTAGCCTTCCTCGATCAGTGCCATCGGGCCGTGCTTGATCTCGGCGCCGCTGAAGGCTTCGGCCTGCAGCGCCGAGGTTTCCTTGAATTTCAGGCTCGATTCCAGCGCCACCGGGAAGCTGATGCCGCGGCCGACCACCATGATGTTGCGGGCCGGGGCCAGCACCTCGATTGCCGCCGACCAGTCGGCCTGGGAGGCAAGCCGCAGGGCGTCGGGCAGGGCGGCGATGCCGTCCTTCAGTTCCGGGTCGTTCTGCCATTCGGCCACCAGGCGCGCGCCGGCCACCATGCTGGCGATGAAGCTCTTGGTGGCGGCCACGCTCTGTTCCTTGCCCGCGTGCAGGGGCATGGTCCATTCCGCAGCCCTGGCCAGCGGGGAGTCCGCGTCGTTCACCAGCGCCACGGTGGTGGCGCCGCCGTCGCGGAAGTACTGGATGGGCTCGACCACGTCCGGGCTCTGGCCCGACTGCGAGATCGACACCGCCAGGGTGTCGCGCGTCACCAGCGGGGATTTGTACAGCGTGATCAGGGACATCGGCAGCGAGGTCACCAGGCGGCCCATGCGCGCCATGATCAGGTAGGCCAGGTAGTTCGAGGCATGGTCGGAGCTGCCGCGTGCGACCGTCACCGCGCTGTGGAAGTTGGTCGAGCGCAGCGCGCGGCCCAGCTCGGCATAGCGGTCGGCGTCCTGCGCCAGCTGCCGGGCCACGCAGTCCCCTGCGGACAAGGCTTCCTGGTACATCAGCGAGGTGGGAACTGGGACGGTCACTGGGCTTCTCCTTCGATATAAACGGCTTTGATGTTGAGGTCGCGGTCGAGCACCACGAAGTCGGCATGGCAACCCGGCGCCAGGCGGCCGCGCTGGGTTTCGCCGAGGTAGTCGGCGGCGTTGGTCGAGACGCGGCGGCTGGCTTCCGCGAGCGGCAGGCCGATGCTCACGAGGTTGCGCAGCGCCTGGTCCATGGTGAGCGTGCTGCCGGCCAGGGTGCCATCAAGCAGGCGCACGCCGCCCATGCACTTGTGGACCACCTGGCGGCCCAGCATGTATTCGCCGTCCGGCATGCCGGCGGCGGCGGTCGAATCGGTCACGCAGAACAGCTTGGGGATGCAGCGCAGCGCGGTCTTGATCGCGCCCGGGTGCACGTGCAGCAGGTCGGGGATGATCTCGGCGTATTCGGCGTGCGCCAGCGCGGCGCCGACCATGCCGGGATCGCGGTGGTGCAGGCCGGGCATGGCGTTGAACAGGTGGGTGAAGCCGGCCGCGCCGTGCTCGAGGGCCTGCACGCCCACTTCATACGAACCGCTGGTGTGGCCGACCTGGACCCGGATGCCGGCGTCGGCGATCGCGCGCACCAGTTCCATGTGGCCGTCGATCTCGGGCGCCACCGTGATCAGGCGCATCGGGGCCATGGCGTGGAAGCGCATCACTTCATCGAGGGTGGCTTCGCGCGCATACGGCGGCTGGGCGCCCAGCTTGCCGGAGTTGATGTAGGGGCCTTCCAGGTGCACGCCGAGGATGCGCGCCTCGCCCTTGCCGCGCGACTTGCACGCGGCGCCGATGGCGCTCAAGGCGCGGTCGATGTCCTCGACCGGCGCGGTCATGGTGGTGGCCAGCAGGGCGGTGGTGCCGTGCTTCGCATGCAGGGCGGCGATCAGGTGCGGGGCGTCGCCGCCTTCCATCATGTCGCGGCCGGCGCCGCCGTGCACGTGCACGTCGATGAAGCCGGGGAGGATGTAGTCGTCGCCGTTCGCGGACGGGTCGACTTCATGGCCGTCGATGGTGTCGATGCGGGCGCCATGGCGCAGTTCGCCGTGGATCCAGCCGCCAGGTGTGAGGATATTGCCTCTCATTGTGCTGCTCCTTGTTGTTCCAGGTGGCGTTCGATCATGCGCAGCGCGCCGGCGGCCGAGTCGCCTTGCGCCGGCACGCAGCGCGCCAGGGTATCAGGCGGCAGCCAGGGGCGCAGGGCTTCGCCCAGGCCGCCGCACAGGGCCAGCGGCAGGGTGTGCGAACGGTCGAGCGCATCGGCGATGCTGGCCACTTCGCGGCCCGCGTGTTCCAGGATGGCGCGCGCCACCGGGTCAAGCTCGCCGTGCGCGACCACGAAGCGCGCCAGGCCGGCATAGGCGGTCTGGTTGGCGCGACCCAGCCAGACCTGCACCGCGTCGCGCGAGCCGCCGCAGAAGCCGATGACTTCGCGCGCAAAGGCGCGGCCTTCGAC
>JAEAMF010000937.1_pt1 | contig 26405 bp, 28 predicted proteins | sample 8958721 | NCBI WGS metagenome assembly JAEAMF01 (sample SAMN16933255, study PRJNA681124) | bioreactor sludge metagenome | isolation source: anaerobic bioreactor treating anionic surfactant - SDBS | place: India: Bengaluru | collected 2019-02-28 | reverse complement strand
GCCGAGGAACGAAGGCGGAATGGGATTATAAGGGCGAAGCCCTTATTTCATTATTCGTTAATCTTGGGAGAAGGATTTGAACAACAAAATACCGGCATGATAATGATTGGCAGATAAGCATTTTTTGCATATCATCATGCAATAGTACACGTTATTTTTTCTTTCGGTCCTCAAAATGTCCAGTTAGTATGTATAAAGGTGGGATGGATAGTACTATTCCTAAAATGAGAAGCGGAATTAAAAAAGAGGAACCTAAATAGATATCCATCAGAAGCCAAACGCTTCTAAAGATAAAAATCGATGCAAGAATGAGAACGAGTTCCCAGATAATATGATATTGTTCTTTCATAATATGAAGAAAATAAGTGAGTTTGTTATAAAGATTCTGCTTTGTTTCTATCAGAGAGTACTAGTGATGATGGAGTCAGAGTATACAGGGGAAGGGATTTTTTCTTTGTTTCTTTTAAGCTACGACTGTTGAGGGAGCACTAGCAATGATAAAACCATAAACTAACCAAGCGTTTTCACAGCATTGTCAAACCTTGCTAAACCATGATACACAACATCTAATCTGTCTATGAATCATATCGTTCAAACGAAAGATCGATGGAACGGGATTCAATGCTTTTCTCTTGCATAGGATAGAAAAAACGATACAAAAGAGTGATGTAATACGAAGCCCGATAAAAAAAGAAGTAAAACACAATGGCCAGGGAACGTTTTCGGCTGAATACACAAGAAAATTTTCATGGATGATACTGCTATCAACAGCTGCATCAGCCGTGGCAATAAAGCAAGAGATCAGAACCAATGTGAAAAAGAGATGCCGTTTGTGAAGATACAGGCTGATCACTCACCATACTCTGATTTAAATGCATCATTATGAATTGTGGGTTATGACCTCATAGACCACAAAATGATTTCTCTTAACCTTTATTTGGTGAGCGGAAAAGAACATTCCGACAGATCTTTATATTGATAGCTCGCTGTCCTTGTTCCGAATGCGCTATCTCATATTCCACCTCATCGCCGGTATGAAGTAATGTCAAGAAATCAAGGTCTTTTTTATGAACCCGGATAGCTCTCAAATCGGCTTCTCCTTCGATGATCCCAAATCCTTTTTGGGAATCATAGTATTGGACAATGCCTTTCCATCGACTCTGATTTTTCTGCGTGTTCCGTGTCATAAAACACTTCCTTTTCAATGATATGCGTAGATGTTTGGATCACCCCATCCATACATTGGATTTCGTCAGTAACCTCCATCAGGTGACCTAAAGTCGGTACCTGTATTTTCATGACAACATCATAATCTCCTGCGACGACTGCGGTACTGGCCACATGTTTCAATTTTTTTGCATTGTCAAGCAGACGATTCAAATCTCCTCCTTGAGTGCGGACAAAAATATATCCATTGATTGCCCCCATCTGCATGATTTCTCCAGAGAGATTCTGCTGTTCACTATTGTTTTTCATACTACCTTCCTCCAAAATAATCCACGCGTCTGTTTCTTTAAAGATGGATACGGAAGTTCAGGTGGTATATTGGGGCTATGAGCATATTGCTTCTTCCGTAATTTAGCGGCAAATTCTGCTGCGTCTTTCAGGTCTTCTTCATCGGGTTTACCTTCGTTAATACCGATATCACCAACTATTTTCATCACTCCCCAATGTTCAAATCCCTTGCAGGAAAATTCTCCAATGACGGTGAACCCTTTTTCTTTTAATGCCTCCTGCAACAACTCATGATTGGTGGTCGTCCCAAGTCTATTTGTCGAAAAAAGAAATGCCTTTTTGTTCTGTGCCTGAGGAATGTGTTGAATTAAATGAAACAGACCTCTATCGTGCTTACTGTAATAAATACCAGAGCCAAAGCCAATCAAATCATAGTTTGAAAGACTTTCAATCTCCACCTGTAGTGGTGTGAGCACTGGTGCATCAAGAGCTTGTGCCATCGCTTGTGCAATTTTTTTCGTATTGCCATAATATCTTGAAATGTAAATGACGAGCGCCTTCATCTTATAAACTCCTTTTGACGTAACCAACCTTCTGCACAGCACGATCATTGTCACAAATTAGGACCGAATGCATGGAAGAATTTCTTTATGTTCATCAGATATGTTTATTTCTGTTGTGATGACCATCATTGTGATGAGTTCAATTCCTTTGATTGTATACAATTGGCTTCGTATTCGAGTAAGATCCTCTTGATTTGCCGCATTGATTTTTAGGACAACATCATACTTTCTTCCGACCAATGAAGTGCTTTGTACGCATGTCAATCTCTTGATCTTCTGATGAAGATCCATCAACTTATTGCCTCCTGAACGGATAAACATATAGGCTTTCAGTGATGTTACATGAAATGGTTTGCCCGATGTAGGATCTTGATCTAACTGTTGTTTCATGGAATATACCTTCAATTTTTTTTCCACTTATGTCTTAGAACTTGATGTGAATACATACTTGTGTTTCTTTTGAATAGACGATCACATCATCGTCTCTAGAGCTAGATTTTTCATGTTTTATTGTTCAATATTAGTCATTTACTTATGTTCAATGATGTTGTAGGTCGACTGTGGTATCAATGGTGGATTTTAGCTTTCTCACAGTCGACTTACGAAGGAGGGAGGATGGGAGTAAACATATAGCGTGCTTTGATTCGATTCACGAACTGTTGGAGAGATCTTTTGTTGGTACAAGAATAAAGGTATCAGTCTATATATATCGAGTGGGCAAATAAAATCGAAAAAATGATAATTTTGATAATAATTACTCATTTATATGTCTAAGAATGAGAAAAGAAATAATTTTAAGTATTAATAAATTGATTATTACTCTGCAGGATACATTGAAACAAATGGTGGTGTTCCAGTTTGAACTTGTTAATAAAACGATATAGGTGAAACCATGAGCGATTTATTGAATGATGAGTTAAATCTCAGGTTGCTTTCATGCATTTGTTCCGGTGAGGGTGTTGATGTGAATATCAGCGAACTCTCCCGAATCCTGAAAAAACATAGAAATACAATCCGAGAGCGCGTGACCAACCTCTTTGACTATGCAATCATCTCTGAACCGGCCTATCAATTTTCTTGGTTGTATCAAGAGTATCCTCTTATGGTCTTAGCTCGTGCTGATTTTCCCAGAGACGAAATAACTGGGAAATTTATAGAAGAGGATCCTCATATCTTCGCTGCGTTTTTCAAAAAAGATGAAGAGTATAACACGCTCCTTATTGAATACCATAAGGATCTCCATGCTTACCTTGTCTGGACAGATTCGGTCATCTATAAAAGAAAATTACCACCGCAGGAAGCACGATACCCAACTGATGCGATGTTTTTCAGCAATCAAACATTCATCAAAAACAACCCTGAACATCTCATACACCTCATCGAAAAGGATTTTGATAAAATCCGCCGAACCCTCAACGGGTATGAGCTTGATACAGTCTCGTTACAAATATTGAAGTATCTCATGAACGGACAAGGGATACAGACTAATGAATTTGTTCTTGCAGAGCGTCTCAACATTCATCGAAAAACCGTTGAGAGACGCATCCAAGGTCTGCTGAACGCAACGATTATCTCTCCACCCGTGTGCCGATTTCCTCGCTTTGTTGTGCCCCCAGATTATACACTTGTGACGTCATTAGTGGAATTAAAAAAACAACACAAACAAGTTGAGAACGCATGGAAGAATGACCCGCATATTTCGATTGTTCTCAGAGCAAGTACTGGTCGATATACCCACCTATTGTTTAGCAGTTTTTATGGGATAAAAGATCATATTACTTGGGAGGAACAATACAATCAGGATTTTTTAGGTTGTATCGGCGCAACAAAGAATACCTACCTGTCTCCGTCAATGATGTTTTCGATTCATCAGCAATTTGTCGCATTGGATATCATTAGGAGTAGATTGAAAAAATGAAATAGCATCTTACACTGAAAGTATAAAAAAATATTATATAGCTTGACCCCTTCCAACCTTCATCTTCATCAACCGTGTGAATTTCAGATTTATGGTGAAAAATTGAACCAATGAAGCGTGGCGAGAAGAAATTATGAATGAACTTATTGAGTATCGACTGTTGTTGGATTTAGGAGTATTGCTGATAGTTGCAATGCTCTGTGCTTCCCTATTCCAAAAACTCAAAATGCCTCCCGTTATTGGAATGCTTCTTGCTGGGATTATTATCGGACCATTTACCCCAGGATTCCAAATTGTGAGTAATGAAATCACCACACTGGGGCAACTTGGGGCAATATTGATTCTGTTTGGACTAGGATTGCAATACAATTATCAGGATTTCAAAAAATTTGGATTAAAAGGTTTTATTGTTGCTTGCTCGGGGTTCGTGAGTTTTTTTGCTGGGTTGGCACTCGGGCTGCTAATCCAGTGGAACTTGACAGAATCCTTGTTATTGGGCACCTTGTTCGTTTCGACGAGTACCACTATTTCATTGAAAATGATGGAGGATCTCCACTTAAAAGAGAGCAACGGAACTATGATTGCAAAGACAGCGTTCGTGGTTGATGACCTCTATGGGGTAATTGTTCTTGCGTTTGTGTTAACCCAAATACAGACTGGCTCTGCTTTGCATGCAGATGTAGTAGTATCGATAGCGACAGTGCTGATTTCCATCATTTTGATATTTGCTGTTGGAATTCTATTAATGCCAAAAATTTCTGTTTATGTTGAAAAAAAATTTTCCGGTAGCGCTTTTACAATTGGAATCGCGTTCTGTTTAATCTTATCATATGCAGTTATTGCAATTGGTCTATCTCCTCTCATTGGTGCATTTCTCGCAGGAACTATCTTGACAGCTACCATGCATTATAAAGATGTACTGACCTCGATCACTCCTATGAGGAATCTTTTCGCAATGGTATTTTTTGTCACTATTGGTTTGGCCATGAATCCATCAGTGATTCTCTCAGTGTTACCGATTGCACTTCTGATCTCAGTTGTCGCTATTTTTTCAAAAGCATTGGCTTTTACATTCATACTGAGTCGTTTTAAGGTTCCTTTCAAAGAAGCGTTTCTCTGTGGCGTCGCATCAGGACCTCGAGGAGAAATCTCTTTAATCATCACTCAGACTGCGAGTGCTGGCGGTATGGTCAGTTCGGTGTTTCTCGGTGTCGGGGCATCTCTGGTTTTATTAACATCTATTATTTCATCCGTTCTTATCCTCTCATTAAATGTATTTCTTAAACGGGAAAAAACAATAAAAAACATCATTAAAAAATAAAAAATACAAGACTTAATAATGTGATTCTTTCGATAATTCAGATGACTCAACGTTTTTTTTGGGTTCCATACTCATTCACAATGGATTTCACTAAATCGATAAACCAATTTTGGACACTTGGAGAAACAATGATCATTGCTAGGTTTGAATAAAAAAGGTACATTCATCTCTTGGTTTAGTGTAATGTGCCCATCTCGTTCCTGTCGTGTTGGCAAAAACGAGCCTATAATGGAACGGATGAAGGAGAAGGGATTTGAACAAAGAGATCATTTGTTGATATGATGTTTTATATGGTTTTTCCCTTACATTTTCCTCACCTCTATATATTGTGAAGGAGAATACTAGTTCGATAACATATGACAAAAAATAAAGTAATCTACCTATTTGGGCTGATGATGTGCTCCGTAATCGTTGCGACAACCGCAATAAGTGTAGCGTCTATGTTGACTGCCAAACCGCCTAAAGAACATGATGGTACCAGGTACATCACTGCAGAAGATAGTGGTTCTACGCTCTTCTTGAAACAAGGGGAGATGGTGAATCTGGAACTCAAAGATTATGGTGATGGTGGGTACACCTGGGAGATAGTAACGCTTGATGAGACCATCGTGAGTCTTGTTGAAAAAACTGATAGTGAACCATCAGGCATGCTAGGTGATTTTGGAAACGACATCTGGATGTTTAGAGCTGTAAAAACTGGCTCAACACCACTTGAGTTATCATGCAGTAGAGCCTGGGATAAAACAGATGTGTGTGCAACATTCACTATCCAGGTGGAAGTCAAGTAAACCCTCCCTATCATCATTTTGTTATTGGCATTCTCAGGAGCTCGTAGTGTGTAACACTCTGAGCTCCCTCCTTTTTTACTGATAAAAATTTTTCATCTATTTATTACGGTTTTAATTAAGTACCATGGTAGAAGTGTACGCTTTAAAGAAGGAAAAAGGATATTTTGTCCAAAGTTGAACATTTTCTTTAAAAGTATTGACTTTCTTGTTCATTTGTATAAAATTATCCAAAAAAATTTTATATTTGGTGTTGTCGTTGTTTCTGTGAGGTTATCTTATGAACAAGAAAGTACTTGGAAGTGTAATTGTGGGGTTGTTGGTTATAACCTTCGCACCAGAGGTAAACGCGTTTGTTACCACACATAATGAAAACGACAATACGACAGTGTATAAATCAAGTTTATATGGAATTGGTCTTGTAAGACTCAATGCAAATACTCATACGCTGAAAGGGTATGTTTTATTCGGTATGCACGATGGCAAGGTTATTACAACAACGTTCATAAATATTGAATATATTGAAGAAGATATGATTTTAGCAGGGTATTGTACACCGTTCATATTCTTTTTCAGATATAATCCTGCGTAATAGATGTAGTGTACATGCAATAATGGAGCATATGGGGTTGACTATTGATATAGGCAACAAGATGTGAACCCTTGCTCTTCTCGATATATGGTATTCCATGAAGAGAATACATAGAAACATGATACGGATTCCACAAGCTGATGGTATGTATGAATGATGTGAGCAGGAAGGAAACACTTGGAATCAGATTAATACTGAAATCATTTTCCATACTGTGTATCTTTATCCTTGTTACTTTTCTTGCTGCAGGTCGACTTGACTATTGGCAAGGGTGGATTTTTAACGGATTGAATTTCTTTTTTATTTTTGTGACGTATGCTGTGTTGATTGAGCGAAAAGATTTGATTAAAGAACGTTTACACCCTGGGAAAGGCATGAAGCACTGGGACAAAGTATATTATATGGTTTCCACACCCCTCTTTTTTCTCATGTTCATCCTATCTATTCTTGACGCGACTCGTTTTACTTGGGAGCCATCGGTTCCTTTTATCATGACGCTTCTGGGGATCATCCTGTACTCAATCGGGCAGATCATTGATGTATGGGCAAAGAGGGCGAATAGGTTTTTTTCTTCCGTCGTACGCATACAAACCGAGCGAAACCACGAAGTATGTACCACAGGCCCATATCGGTTTGTACGTCACCCGGGGTACCTTGGAGGACTTATCTTTACCATTGGAACACCTCTAATGCTTGGCTCCTATTGGGGATTAGTGCCAGCGATAATAACAATACTCGTTGTGTGCGGGCGCACGTACTTGGAGGATGCCACCTTACACCTTGAACTTCCTGGGTATCAAGAGTATGCTCAAAAAGTACGATATAGACTTTTCCCGTTCATCTGGTAAAATATTCACTGTGGCCTTCTAGATAGAAAAACCTTTCATCTTGGAGATACGAAGTATTACACTAAGAGACTCATTGTTCGTCTCATATGACAACATAAGTTTCCGTTGTATTTGCAAAAATCGGTATGGAATGGAATTTATGTTAGTGATGAGATGTGGCTAGTACGATTCCTGGTATCATTCAGAGTCATGGATAATGGTCAACGTTGAATTTAATTATATTCTCTGACACCTAGGGCAAAAATAAATACTACCACCCAAATAATTATTTTTCATAATCGTTGAACCACACACAGTACAGCCTGTTCCGACAGTGTTCTTACACATCTTTGTGATATACTCACCAGGATGTCCAAACAGATCTTTTTCTGTATTTCTCCCATTCTGTTTAACCATTTCAGTAAACGTTGTTTTTATAGATGTATACAGTGCATGGGTTTGTTTATCGGAGATACTTGTAATTTTTTGTTTTGGATGTAACTTTGCGTTAAACAATATGTCTTGCAATGCGCCATTTCCTAAGCCAGGTATTCTTTGTTCTGTCGCAAGAAATGCTTTTAAGCTAAGATTCTGCACAACATCACTCATGAGCGAATTAAAATATGCTGTATCAAATTCCTTTGATAAAGGCGATGGTTTTTCTTTGGCGACACTATAATAGATATTATCAAGTTCATTTTGAACAAAACAACCCACTCCCCCGTACATTTGAACTGATGCCACAAGCATTGATTTATCAACAAACTCGAGTAGAAGTTGATGCGTATCTGGAATGTTTGACGCATCTTTTAAAAAGCGAAGATTTACACCATCTCTAAATAAAATCTTCATGTTTTGTGCTGAAATTTCAACAAATCCACCAAACGCATTGGTCTTGTTAATTTTTTTGTTTTGTAAAAGATTTTGATACGCCTCAGGTGTTCCATAATACCATGTCAATTTTTGTTTTGTATGTGCTGCAATGACTTTTGAGATAATCTTTCCATTGATGGTCTCATTCAACTGTTTCGAAAGGGTAATGGCTTCTGGTAATTCAATCATATGAAAGCTCACCGTTATGTTTATGGTTATTACTGACAATTTAATAAATATTGACTCTTTTAAAATAGAACTTTCAGGCAACAATTAACCGGTATGTTAATGGATGGAACGGGTAGATTTATGAGTAATCAAACTGTTTGAGGATGGAGGATTTTACCAATGAAATCATTTCATGAGTACATGAATGCATATCGAAAACAGATGGAAAAAGGAGACATCAAAGAAGCCTATAGAGGATTAATGGACTATATGATGGATTTGAGAATGTATTTTCAAAATAAATATCCGGGTTATTTCGTCTCTGGAAGTATTTACTATGGGTATATGGATATGACGTATTTTTCCTTTGTTCCCGAATCATTGAAACGGAAGAAATTGAAAATCGGGATAGTCTTTATTCATGACACCTGTCGGTTTGAGGTGTGGTTATGTGGATATAATAAGCAGGTTCAAACATCATATTGGAATGTGATGAAAGAGAATAATTGGAATAAATATTCTATTCCATCAACGATCAAAGGCCTTGATTATATCTTTAAGTCGGTGGTAGTTGCAAACCCAGATTTTCGCGATTTAGATACTTTAACAAAGCAAATAGAGGAAGGAGCATTGACATTCATTCAGGATGTCAAGGAGTTTTTATCGAAACAATAAAGTGGTGCAAATGAGGAAACCCGGATTGGTTGCACCGTGTAGGATGAACTGTGACATATGTAGCGGGTACCTAGCTTTTGTATATGATGGAAACAAAAAAGGCATACAAATGCCCTACTGAGCATGGTGTGGAATTCGAGATAAACAATGCTGATTCCTTAAACGACGATGTGATATGCTTCTCAATAATCAAATACAATTTTGTTAGGAATGCACAGAAATTGCATGTAAAAATCTCCAAGGAATTGATAAACGATACAGAACATAGTTACATCTGAATATGATAGAAAACCTTGCTTATATTACTAAGGAAGGGATGAAAAAATTTCTCACCACACAAAAGAAAAAATGGGAATGTCCAACATGCGTTGAAACAGTGTGTTGCCATAATGGTATTTGTTTTCATCGTGATTTAGGTGCATTATAAAAAAAGAAACAACGCTATCACTGGGAGTGGTATGTAGTCATTAGAGAAAGGAGAGGGATTTAGTAACAAGTTATTTTCTTAATTTTAAATAATACTCTTTTGCCTCAGCCATGCTATCTAATTTTGAATGGAGTCCCTTAGATTTTTTTTTGATATCTAATCCCATGGAATCTTGTCTAGCTTGAGTGATTACTGCTGTCAATTCATCAATTTCGAAGACGGTTGCAGCAATGCAATAATACCTTTTTGAACGACCTTCATTAAACTCCTGTAATATCTCTTTGAGCAACCTCTCCCGTTGCCTCTGTATTTTTTCATATGCACCAATGCCATGTTTCTGTATAAAAGAGATATTCTCCTCAAGTTTCTGATAGCATGTAAAAGAATCAACCGTTTTGCCTGTTTCCCTATGTTGCTTCCACTTTTCACAGGTCGTATGTTCTGAGCAATCCCAACAAAATTCAATACCTTTTTTCTTCAAGGCACACGTGATAAACACACAACCGACAGCCATTCTGTTTGTACTTTTACACCCAAAGCATCTGCTCTCTGTTTCTGTATGATACATGGGACATAGTCTGCAAGAAAGCCCACAGATGCCAATCTTAGGATATTTTGGTCTCATAATGATCTTTTAGTCATGTTATTAATTTCTTTAAGGAAGAGACTTGAACATCAAGAAACCTATACAATTATCGGATTCTCCGTGTTGACGTATAGCCTACATCCAAGGCGTCAAAGTCACTCCATAAAGTAGGCCTAGGATTAACATTTCACCCAATCCAGCAACGAATGTATAAAGGTGTGTGCGAATCGGAATATTGAACATCATCCCTTGTGATGCTACAGACATTACCACTCGGAAGAACCAAACTATGAAGGCGTAACTTATCCCTTTCACCAAACCTAATTCCCCAGGGAGACTGGCGTAAAGAAGTAGAAAAATTCCTGCCATGATAAAACCATATGCAAGGTCGATGATGATCCCTACTTGAACATTCATTGATGTTTTTGCGATTGGCATATAGATTGCGTAGAGTTTTTTAGCAAAACGATTGGCATTAATGGAACCATCCATAATTCCAAAGAGGATGCCACTGACAATGCTTACAATAATGTAAGTAATCATTTTTTATCTCCTGTCTTGTTCTACACTCGTTTGCAAAGAAGTATCATTTTATCATTTATAGTAATAGTACATTTTTCGCATCATCCGCAGATCAAATTCCTGTCGTGTTGACAAGAACTAGCATTGAATGAAACAAATATAGGGCTGGATTAAAATACAAATTTACAGATGCAACAAGAAGTGATAATTGATACTGATTAGGTCTTAGAGTGGTTATAACTCTTTTTTATGAATAGAATAATTTTCTCAAGGTCAGATGTCTCATCGACAGGTATTTGTGGCCACCCCTTCATTGTTCTTGTTGATGCCTGGAATGGTTGAATCGCAAATTCTTTCGATAGTCTCATTTTGTCTTGTTCACTGGTTTTGGTGAGAACGACACCGCCTGTAACCAAAAATGCAAATAATTTATCCTTATGTGTATAGCAGGGGCAACCATACATTTTTTTTGTTGTGACATCAGACCATTTCAGAATCTCTCTTTCCATTGCCAATCTGAATTTCTTCATTTTTTCTTCATTGTAGTATTGCATAATGAGATAAGGGCGGAGCACTTATTTCATAAAAAAATCTTTCGAAGTTTGAAAGAGAGCATGTGAAAGAGTGGTAAATATTTATGCTCAATATATGTTGAATCTAGTTTGGATTTTGATATTGAAATTTCTAGGGGATCAGACCAGTCACTTACAAAACCATTAATATCTTTAGCCTTTACTTTTATTTCATAACTTCCTTTTTCTGTCCAAGTATGATTCGCTTCGCAGATTATTCCAGATTCATAAGGTCCTAGCCACCCAGAGTTAGTATCTCCCCAATCAAATAAATAATATATGGCATCATTGTTAGGATCGGTAGTGCTACTTTCATATACATAATTCATTTCAATTTTACCTGTTTCAACACCAATAGGTTTACTTGGTTTAGCAGGTTTTCCTTCTATATCAATACCAAATAATGAGAGTGAGGGATCCCCATATAAGTTAAATGTATAAAGATCATTATACTCAACCCATCCTCCCCACTCATATTTCATATTACAGTACCATTTTGCATCAAACAATGCTTCACCTACTTTCTCAGAATTATTAATCAGATATCTATTAAATTCATATATAATTGAATCTGAACCACCAAGATTTACAGGCCAATCTAAACTGCCATACGGCGTTCTTGCTGAAGATATCACGCCAACTGCTGCGCCATACGAGGGTTTTGTTAATAGATCAATACCTAAATTACCCCAAGAATTTGGTTCAGGGTAACCAACATAACAAGAAATTGCAGTAACAATGGAAGGATAGTCATCATCTAAATCTGAAGAAGTACTAATAAGAGTCGGCCAATCAACTTCATCTGCCTCGGCAATATTATTTCCGTTATCAGAAGACCAGACCTTTCGAGCAGCAAGATTTGACCAACCATGAGCATTCCAACCCACCAAGGAATATTGACCATTTCGCCAGTCGTTAATGAAATCTTCTTCATTCAACGGATTCCATTTATAGTTTGATTTTTCTAAACCTTCTTGTTCACTATAATGACTAATTGTCCATCCATTCATTAAATCATTTTCAATGTATGCCAAACAAGTGGTACCGTCCATTGAGGGATATGATGTACCAAGTTCCTTTGTAAAATAGAAGAAAGCACCACCGTGTAATGCCTGTTTTTTCCATTCAGTTGTATCCTGGTCAAAGATCATTGTTTTTTCCAAGGTATATAGTATTTTTCCTGGAGTATTAACTGGGATTCTACCAATATAGACTTCTGGTGAGAAATCAGGTTTATCATCGCCATACTCACCTATATATCCATCTCCATCAAAATCCCAAGATTCTATATCTGAACTTGACAGATCTGCATAGTAATAATCAGTTGGTACCTCACCGCCATTTCCACCAGGGGTGCCTGCAGTATTTTTATGATTAGATGGATTAGGATAACAATACCTCATCGGTATTGTAGCATAATCACCCACTAAAAGCACATACTCAATACCCCAACTGAGATAATAATTCCTAAGGAAATTACGGATCTGTTCAGCAAGATCGATACCTGGTTGAGAGGTTATCTCAGAATCAGTAACATTGACAATTCTAATACGGTATCCAATTGTATTTTTCCAGGAAAAAAATTCAGATGTGTAAATAGTAGTATAAAGATCGCTTTGTGAAATAATAACGTAATTATACGTATCTGTTTCTACTAGATTTGATGATTTTTGTGGTTTATTGATGTTTTTTATTTCAGTATAGTTTACAAAAATTTTTGAAGTATTTCCATCAATATTGGGAGAAAATTCTGAAATAACAATAGAATTAAAATCAATTGATTTTTGTGAAATTTTTAATTCAGTATAGGTATTTGTTGATGCATTAGCAACTACTACCATTAGTAAAATTCCAATTGACATCAATAAAAAAATTTTTTTCACTTTTATCTCCTCTTTGTTTAAATAAGTAATATTATAGAAGGTATTTTTAATAATTAAATATTCATACTATAAATTTATACAAAAGAATAAAATTTTATATGGAAAATTTATTTTGTTCAATATTACCTTTTAAATCATAATAATTTATGAAAGAACCATAATAATCTCTTATCAATCTTTTTATTAATGCTATATACGGGTGAAAGGATTTGAACTTTAATTTACCTGTTTTCCGTTTGCTTCTTATTTATGTAATAACACATGTTTTGCTTCTTCAGTTAAGGTTATTCGATTTGTCTTTCCATAGTTTTCCAATGTGATGATTTCCTTTCTCTTTAAATCCGCTATGATTCTATGTGATTTTACCTTTCCCATATTTGGCATTCGACTAATTTCAGATTGGAGAATCGTCCCATTGTTTTCAATCAATTTTTTAATAACTTGATTTTCGCCATAATCCAGAAATTTCAAGAGCAAGGTCTTAGAGGATATATCGGGATTCTGAGATGTTGTTTCTTTTCCATTTGTATCAACAATCTCTGTTATCAACTTCATCTTATCTTCAACATGTTTTTTTACGATCCTTGTCATTACAAGATAGAGAACGGGGATAACTATACAGAGTGTTATGATAAAGGCAATCAACAGATAATACATCAGTGTTAGACCTCTCCCTTGACCACCAGCCTCCATACCGTTGCCAGGTGTCGCACACGTACTATTCTGGATGACATCATTGTAATAATCCACGATAAAATATCCTAAGAGAACGAGGATAATTACAATTAAGATAATAGTGAACCAGTTCTTCGACATGACGTTCATTCATTGCCGTTATTATATTTTGTTTTTTAATCTTTTGTTGCATGGTTGCAGTTTTTGAAACCATCATAGGATTGGTTTCACCAGGAGTTTATATATGATTTCAACAGCATAGTAGTATAACGTCAGTTGAATAAGAACTGTCAGGAGATGTCAAAGACTATGAAAAAAATTATGATAGTAGGCATAATCCTTTCCATCGTACTCGTATCTATTGGATTAGTGACAGCGGGGAATGGATTTGGTCCCGGTGATGGAACAGGTACTTGTGATAAGACTTGTGATGGCGATGGATATGGACCTTGTACTGGCACATGCAATGGCGATGGACCTGGAGAATGCACAGGGACCTGCAAACAAAATGGAGAATGCACTGGTATTTGCGATAGCCAATGTACGTGGGAAAAGAATATTAACCAATGTATGAAGGGCAATAATGTAAAAAACAGTAATTCCAATGGATGTTGTAACAGAAATTAAATTACCAATTGATACTGGAATTAACAGACAATGAAACATTAAAAACCCATCTTGTCTCTCTTTAGTTACCTTTTTTTTATTTTTTACCCCTTCTGCACTTGCCTGGGATAACTGCTTCTTTGGATTTGTTGATGAACAATCCCTAGGTCGGTGGTGGCGATATATTGGTACAAACAATGATGGACTATGTGACCTATCTCAATCTGAAGCTGTTCAATTACTCAGTGAAAACAATTAAATAAATCAAACAATTTCAAATGAAGAAATAACAAAAAATCTTTTTGAAAATAGTAACTTTGGATGTTAAATTCTATCCTTTTTAGTTATTCTTTTCGCCACAATAACATTACGATTTTTTGTAAAGAGAGAAATTATATCCAAATTGAAGGAAAAAATCATATGGAATATGTTATTGCTCATTTTCTTATTACCCACAGCAATAACAGTTATTTTATTGGTCCTGACGGTAAATTTCCAGTTTTTACGAAATATTGGTATTAATTTTATTGAACTTCATAGCATTACTTCATTTTTTTTCATGTGGATATCAGCATATCATATTTTATGGCTTATGAATTATTATCTAAAAAGTATGAAAACAATGTTATCATCTAAATAATAAATTACGAATTCAATTTAAAAAAAATGTAGGGGGAGGGATAAGAACCCCAGTTTACTAGTAAAAGTAATACTCTTCTTATTAAAGATATTAAAATAATTTTGATTTTAAAGATTTTATATTAACATTTCTTATCAAAAAATCTATTATTCTAAACCAGGATGCTGAAAGAATACCAACAATTGTGGCAATAAAAAAATCTATTACAGATATTGGTGAAAAATGGAACAAATTCTGTAGAAATGGAATAAATAAAATCATTAATAATGAAAGTAATGCGATAAATACAACTAACAAAAATGCTTTATTTTTAAAATTAAATGTTTTAACTACACTATGGGATCCTGAGAGATTTACTACAATTAACATAATATTCGCGATAACTAAAGTGATAAAGGAAAGTGTTCTAGCATAATCTTCTTTTGCTAATGTTCCATTATAGAACCAAAGAAAAATAAAAATTACTCCAATAAAGACACTTAATCCATGAAGGAAGCTATAGATTGAAGTCTTTCGCCCAAACAGTCTTTCTTTGAGATTTCTTGGGGGACGATCCATAATGTTTTTAGCTTCACGTTCAGCTTCAAATACTGTCGAACACGCTGGGTCAATGATTAATTCAAGAAAAGCAATATGTGCAGGTAACAAAACCAAAGGTAAGCCCATTAGAACAGGGATAAGTGCCATCCCTGCGATAGGAACATGAACAGAAAAAATATAACTAATTGATTTTCTTAAATTGTCAAAAATTCTTCTTCCTAATCTAACAGCTTGGACAATAGATGTAAAATCATCATTTAATAATACAATCGAGGATGACTCACGGGCAACATCAGTTCCTCTTTCGCCCATTGCAATACCGATATGTGATGATTTTAACGCAGGTGCATCATTAACGCCATCTCCGGTCATTGCTACGATTTCTCCGTTGGATTTCAAGGCATCAACGATTGCTAATTTTTGTTCAGGTAAAACGCGGGCAAAAATATTTATTGTTTTGATTTTCTGCCTAAGATCCTCAGGTTTCATTTGTGAAAGCTCATGACCAGTAATGAAATGTTCAGGATTTTTAAGACCTATTTGTCGTGCAACATGTTGAGCAGTCCCAGGGTAATCCCCTGTTATCATGATCATCCTCATACCAGCAGTGTAACATTCTTTCAATGAAGGAGAAACAGTTGATCTTACAGGGTCTACAAATCCAAGTAGACCAATGAAATCAAACTCAAAATCATGTTGTTTATCAGGCAAATAATCCTCTGTAAAACATGAGTGAGCTACCCCAAGGACTCTAAGACCGTTATCACTCATTTCTTTAACTTTAATTAGTAGTTTTTCTGTTTCATCTTTTGTAAAATGACATAGATCCATTATAGCTTCTGGAGCACCTTTAGCTGCAATAACATGTTTTCGTCTATCTTGAGATTCCCATACATGGGATAAAGCTAATAAGTGTTTTGAAAGAGGATATTCACGCACTAACTTCCACTGGTCATGAATATGTTCTGTATTTTGGAGAAACTTTTCAGTAGTGCTCTTAATTTCCTTTTCAATAGGATCAAAAGGATCTTGTTGACTAGCAAGGTAACCATACTCTAAGAGGTCATGAAAACATTCAGGTAATGGCTCTTCCCCATTTTTCATAATATCATAAAATTTATTATCGCAAAAAAGTGAATTTAAAATCATTTTATTTAGTGTTAATGTCCCTGTTTTATCAACACATAACACTGTAGCTGCACCAAGCATCTCAATAGAAGCAGTATTTCTTGTTAGAACATGTCGCTTTGACATCCGCCAAGCGCCAAGACTCATAAAGATCATAAGAACAACAGGGAATTCTTCAGGTAATATTGCCATGCTTAAGCTAAGACCAGCTAAGAAACCATTAATCCATTGTTCTTGAGATCCATCATGTGTCAATCCATATACAACAATAACAAAAAAGCAGAGAATAATACCACCAATAGCAAAATTTCTGACTAAGCGACTCATCTCTTTCTTTAATAGGGTTTCTTCAGAGGTAATATTCTGTAAAGCCTTTCCAATTTTTCCCATTTCTGTTTTACTACCGATACTTAGGACTTTAGCTATTCCATGACCCTGAACGATAAGGGTCCCTGAAAAAACAAAGGGTAAATCATCCCCACCCGGTTGATTGATACGGGTTTTCCCATCCCATTCTGATTTTCGTACAGCTAAAGATTCACCAGTGAGAAGGGATTCATCAACTGAAAGATTTGAAGAAAAAATTACGACTGCATCAGCAGGAACACGATCACCTTCACGAAGAATTATATAATCTTCTCTAACAACCTCACGTCCGGGGATACGTTTTTGCTGTCCGTTCCTGATTACTAATGCACGTGGGCTGGAAAGATTTCTTAATGCTTCTAATGCACGCTCGGTTTTTCGTTGTTGATAAAACGTAATCCCTACAACTACAAAAACAAAAAAAAGCAACATCAATGAATCTTGTGTTTCTCCTAGTAGAACGTAAATAAGACCTGCACCAAGTAAAAGTAATAGCATTGGTTCTGTGAGTACATGCAGTAAAATGATTATTGTGTGACGCCTTTTCTGAGATGGGAGTTCGTTATATCCTTCATTTTTAAGACGTTTTTGAGCTTCAATATCTGACAGTCCCGTTATCGTCTCGATGTTTTTATCTTGTGTTATATTATTTGGCATTTGTTTTGATGCTTTCATTTATTGTTAAGTCAACTATATTCCTAGATATATGTTTATTTATTTAGTACAAAAAAATTTTATGAGAAAAGATTTAAGAAATATAAGCGAGAAATCCCCACACTTCAGTGTGTGGGATGAATCGCACTTCTTTTAGTCAGAAAATTGTTTTCTATCTGGGCAGTCGCACCCGCCATAGGCGGGTTGCTTAGAACACCTGCACAGGACATAATATTTTGAAACTAAGTAGCGATAGCCATAGCATTGGCCAGAATTTGTACCACTTGGAATGGTGCCCCACGTATAGTTACACCATGTTTAAGCAGAAGGAACATAAAAAACTTTATGAAAACGTGTTGTACGAGATCGCCAACAGATATCACACCTCCATCGCTGAACTCAGTGTGATGCCTGACCATATTCATGCAGTTGTTGGGATTCCTTCAACAATGAGCATATCACAAGCATTCCATCTATTGAAGGGCGCATCTGCTCATGAGATCTTTAAAAGAAATCCACATTTTCGTCATAGCTATCTGAAAGGACATTTGTGGAGCCCAGGGAAATTCTATAGAACAGTTGGTGATGCCGATGCGGAAACCGTTCTTAAGTATGTATGTGATCAGCGACTCCAACAAAGCAGTTTGGAATCTTTTTTATTGGCAGCATAATGTTAGCAACAAGAAGCTCCACCATTCATGGTGGAGAGAATGTCACTTTTTTTATCGATAATAAATTAATTCTCTCCCTAAATCTGACTAAACATCGAAATATTTAAAATAAAGATAACAATCCCAAAAATATGTTGTCAGATGAACTTCTAAACAGTGCTGCTTTATTCATTTTCCTTATTTGTATATCGATCTATGCCATCGGATTGTTATATAAAATCAAAAAACCGAGTTGGGGGGAACGAGGATTTTTAAACATCATCTATGGACTGTGGGTTACAAGGATGGTTAACCAAAAAGAAACAATCATTGCAATTCAGACCATAAGAAATTTAATCATGGTAGCAACGTTTTTATCATCATCAACGCTTCTTCTTTTAGGATTACTCCTCTCAAGAGATACTACTGAATTCAAGTCCCCCTTCAGTGCAACTTCAGCAGAACTATTTGTACAATATCGCTTATTGCTCTTTGTTGCAGTCATTGTTTTTTCGGTCATTATGTTCTTGCTCTCGTTACGACAAATGGTCCGATTTTCAATATTGATTGGCATTCCAGCCGAGTCGATTGAACAAATTGAAACAACTCAGAAGAAAACGAAACATAAGGTAAAAGACTGTGGGCATCTTGATGCAGAACAGCTACGAAAAGATGTATTTTTAAAGGCAATGAATCGGTTTACCTTTGGAATGAGAGCGGTCTTCTATGGTATTACCATCATATTATGGTTTCTGAACGTGTATGCATTTATCATTGGTACGATTTGCCTTACAATATATCTTATTGTCCATCATGATGTTGAACCTCCCCATCGTGGCGAATTACCGATATAAGAAGAATGAAAAAATGGAAGGGTGAGAATTAGGAATAAAAAATGCTTACAGGACATTAATATGAACTGTAAACTCTTCGCATGTGTCTGTCATGTCCCATGGTCTATTGCATAGGAGATTTAGTGTTGTAGAACCTGTATGTTCTGCAATAAAAACCCAGATGTCCTTTCCAAAGTCACCCATCATGCCTGAAGATTCACTATCAGATCGTTGCGTTAGACTAAGTATGTTTGAGTCCAGTGACTCGATATTCCAGGAATATCCTCCACCACCATAATCTTTGAGTTCAAGACGTACTTGTTCCCCTTTCTTTAATGATACTGTTGTACCATTATCTATCATAGTAAGAAATTTTGTTGTCGTATTCTTGTTCATTGTTTTGTCTGAAAGTAATGAACATACACCAATCATTGTAGTTGTTAGGATTCCAATGCAAAGAACCAGCCCAAAAAAATATATTTTTCTATTTGTTGTCACAGGTCATCAAACCTGTATTATCCTTAAAACTATATTAGAAGTCAGAAAATGTTCGGAAAAAACTAAACAATGCCCTTTTTTGGTTAATTGGTATTCAAATCCTTTCCTGCACCCTTTTACTCAATAGCATAGGAGAAAAATTTTTTACTCAATTTTTGAAAATTCACATGATGTAATTACAAAATAATGCCATGAGAGGAGCATTCCAATATAATATGTTATTAAAAAATCACAAAAATTTTAATACAGTCTGCTTTATTGTACAAGTAGATTCATGCGGCATTGTTTTTTGTCTTTCCAGCCCGTAAAACCAGGAAAAGATAGACAAAATAAATGAGGAGAGGAGTACACCTTGAAGGATCTACCAGTCTGGTTACCAAAAAAGAATAACATTGTATGGTACCTTTTGTTCATCGGACTGTTTTTATTGTCTCTGGATTTCTGGAACTGGGGGTCTTCTCAGCCTTTGTTTTTAGGGTTGCCATTTTGGATGTGGTATTTGTGGTTTCTTACGTTATTCTTGTCGGGTGCGTTTTATCTACTTTCTCGGTTTTTCTGGAGGGAGGATGAATGATAGAATTTCTTCTCATGGTTATCGGGTATTTTTCTCTTCTTATTGTCATGGGTTTCGTTGCATATAATAAAACAAAGAAAACACCTGAAGATTATTTTATCGCAGGTCGCACATTCGGTCCGATTATTTTGTTTTTTTCTTTGGCTGCTACTAATTTCTCTGCGTTTACGTTTCTTGGATTTGCCGGTAACTCCTATAAAATTGGTCTTGGTCAGTACGGTATCATGGGCTTTGGGACTGCCATAATGGCGATTATGTTTTTTATTATTGGACGTAAGGTGTGGAAGCTGGGTAAGGAAAAAAGGTTCATTACTCCACCTGAACTCATTGGAAATCGTTTCGATAGCAGGTCTTTACGTCTCATTTTTATGGCTGTCATGGTTGTTTTTACAATCCCCTATTTAGCGGTTCAGGCTGTTGGAGCTGGCATTATTATTCAATATGTAACTGGTAGCATTAGCTGGCAGATAGGTGCTGTTGCTACTATTGTTGTGATCATGTTTTATGTGGTGCTTGGGGGTATGAGGGGGTCTGGTTGGGCTGATGTCTTACAGGGTGTTCTGATGATTACAGCGATGACGTTTGCTGTCATGTTCGTTGCCGCGAATCTTGGCGGTTTTGAACATGCGAATCTGATGGCTTATCAGGCTAATCCAGTGTTATTTACTCGTCCCGGTGGTGGTGAATATTTTACCATGCAGATATGGTTTTCATTTATGCTACTGTGGTTATTTGTTGATCCTATGTTCCCTCAGCTTTTCTCGCTTTTTTATACAGCAAAAAACCAGAAATCTTTGAAAATTTCTATGGTATTGTATCCCCTTATTGTATCGTTTTTCTTTTTGTTCCCCGTTCTATTAGGTGTGTGGGCGCATGGAGCAGGTTTGTCTGTCGCTCTCGGTTCTGAGGATATGGTGCTTCCGATGATGGTTCAGAGGTTTACTCCTCCATTTATCTTTGCTTTTGTGATGACTGGTGCGTTGGCTGCTCTTATTTCAACGGCTGATTCCCAACTCCTTTCTTTATCGACGATGTTATCTCATGATTTACTTGGTTTAAAGAGAGGAAGACGTGAGGTGGTGTATGGAAAAATATTGATTGTGATATTGTCTTTGTTTACTGTGTTGTTTGTTATGAGTGGGTACAATCCGAATGAAGGTATTATGGGTACACTTGTTAAGACAACGTTTTCAGGTCTTGTTGTTTTGTGCCCTACTACTGTTGCTGCCTTGTATTGGAAGAGAGCCACGAAATATGGTTGTATAGCAAGTATACTCATAGGTGAACTATCGATTGTGTTGTTCCATTATAAAATGCTACCGGATTTTGGTTTTTTACCAGGTATATTAGCCTTGGTTATATCTACAATAGTGCTTGTAGTGTGTAGCCATCTCTCACCAATAAAAAATACGGACAATCTATAGCAGTTTTTCCACTATTGTCATTTTATTCCCTGAATTTGAACAATACTTTTATGATTTAGAAATATCCGAATGGCACTCCCAGATTCGCATCTGCGATATTGCAATACTTATACACTAAGTATTGAAGATACTGATATTCCTCAATGCTCCTATTTGCAACTTCCATCTTTTCATCTCACCGCTATATAACCTGCGGTCTTTTCCTATAAAAAGATATCTTGTAAAACTATCATACTTATTACTTAAAATTTGTTTAGATATCTGTATTACAATAAAGAAAAAAATGTTGATTAGAGTATTCCTTCAATCTTTTTCCATATCGAGGATAACTCGCTGGGTTTGTAATCGTCAATTGCGTTGCACATAGATAGTATATGTAGTAACCATGGTTAATATAATTGTCGATAACTTATTCGCCAATAAACGAATTATATTCAGAATCTTAGTATTTTAAACTTGACAAAGATACTCTTACATTGTACGCATCATTTCCTGTAACAGACATAGATATCGGCTTCTATCATGTTCATTGATTCGTCAAAGAAATGATGAACGAAATAGAGATTTCTATCCATATCAAGAGTTGGTTCCCCTGCAAATTGTGATACGATGAGTTTAGGCTCTGTCCAACTTCCATTGATTTTGATAGACCGATATATACCTGGAGTTCCCATGTAGATCCTTGTAAACCATAGCTCATTGCCATCGTCTGTCACGAAGGGTCGGGAGTCATCTAGAGCTGTGCTAATCGGTGCTCCTAGGTTAGCGGGTTCTGTCCATGTTCCATCCACAAGGATAGTCGTAAACAAATCATATTCCTTTGATTCTGGCGTACTTTTTCGATGAAAACACATGGTAGATCCATCGCTTGTGAGATGCATCTCACCAATGTTGTACACCCCATTTAAGAGTTGACCTACATTCTCATAATTACCCCATGCACCGTTTTCATAGACAGCTGTCCACATATCACCATCATCACCATAGTTCCCATCTCTAAATGATGCAAACCATAAAACGTTATTTTGGAAAAAGGGTGCTCCGTCTAATGCAAGCGATTTACTCAGTGTAATTCGTGTCGGTTCCGTCCATGAATCTCCATTTTTATGACACCAATAAATTCCTGTTGCTCCATCAAGGAGCTGTTCATTGACAGGGACATTGACGTCTGGTGTAAAGAAAAAGAAAAACGTATTGCTATCAGGGGTGATGAAACATGCATCTTCCCCACCAGCAGTATTAATAGGACCAGGCATTGGTATAGGATCAGACCATTCGGTATTATGAAGGACCGGCGGATATTTATCCATCGAAGGTGCGTATTTTATAGCATCATCTGGTATGGTATCCTCTCTACTTTTCTCTTTAACACAACCAGAAATTAGAAGGACTGCAAATATAATAAATAAAACAAACATTTTTTTCATTTTTATGATCCCCAAAATTTTTGTTCAATACGTTTCATTCGTTGTTATGATCTTTTAATATAATTACACTTTATTAATTCAATTTCCATCTTATGCTTTATCCAACAAACACGATTGATTTTACTCAACTTTTCATATAAAACTCTTCTTGGTGAAAGGTTTAGTTTTTCTCACTTAAGATTTCTTGTATTATATGTTTGAATAAGGAAATTTGCCGAATTGTTTGTCCTTTGACTCAACTTTTTAACAATTCTTATATAAATGGTAATGTATCCAGAACCAGGAGGAGAGATATATGAACAAAAAAATCATTTATATGACCATTTTTATAGGATTAATGTTTATAGGAACAATGTATGCAGGAATCGGAGCTGCTGTAACAGAACAAGATCAATATCGCTATGCTCCTATCCTCCATTTTGTAGATGAAGAAACATGCTATCCTGTCAATGTCTCCTATGCATTTGACAATTGCTATTTGTATGAAGTGGGAAACCCAACCCCAATTTCTACTTCGCTGACTGCAGAACTATTAACGACCTATGCCACCTCCGATAATGTCTACCTTGATAATCAGCGGGGATCAGTAGCGATTGGGGACAATGGGATTGAACAGGATTATTTTAACAAAAAGGATGCACTTGGGTACACGGTCTACGCGCATGTTGATTCAGCAAATAACGTGATTCAATACTGGTTTTTCTACGCTTTTAACGGTGGTGAATTGAATCGTCATGAAGGAGACTGGGAGATGGTGCAAGTTGTTTTTTCAGGGGAACAACCCGTAGATGTCATGTATAGCCAGCATTATGCTGGGCAAACCGCGACCTGGAGTCAAGTGGAGAAAGAAGGGGACCATGTCAAAGTCTATGTGGCAAAAGGCAGTCATGCAAACTACATCAAACCCTACTCTGGAAAAATCGGGTTGGCAAGCGACAGTGTTGCAGATAATGGAAGAATTCTGAAGCCACAAACGGACTATACGATAGAGATCTTAGATACCGAACCTTGGTTAGACTTTTCTGGACGTTGGGGATGGTACGGAGCAAATGAGTCACAAGCAGCTGAAGCAGCGATCCTTGGTGAAGCAGGGCCAAACGGTCCTAAGTTCAGAGAAGACGGTACTATGTGGCAGCCACTCGTCTGGGCAGGAGGTCTGCAACCAGCACAGGACTACCTGTTCATCCTTGAATGGGTCGTCTATAACTTTCTGTTGTTGTTCATAATTCTTACACTTCTTTCTTTTCTGCTGTTGGCTTTTTTCATTTATCGCCGACACAAGAAACACGGCCTGGGACCACGACTCTTTTCCCTTTTTTACATTGATGGGATGAATGCGAAAAGCATCGGTAACATCCTATGTATAATCGGAATCATATTCGCTATCCTAGGACTATTATATCCCTGGTATACGGTCAATGCAAATGTCTCTATTCCTCAATATAAGGAAACAGGATCGTTCAATGCGCTCTTGGTTGATGGTATCAATGGAATTCAAGTCCGCCTTCCCGGCCAAAGCGGCCCAGTTCCTCTCGGTACATTAAGCCTTCCTTTCTATGTGATTATCGGTATTGGGCTAGTATTTCTCGTTCTTGCAACAATTGGCATTTCTACCACTAAAAAACTCGGGAAAAATTATCTTACTCGTGGACTTCGTTTTATGGTATATTTCTTCTTGATCATGGGTTTTATTCTTGCGATTGGATCGATTGTGAAGATGGCTGCTCCTCCAAATATCCAAGGGAACGCTGATATATTCAACTCTGTGAATGCAATCTCTGCCGCCCCTTTCGGTGGTCAATATTCTGTCTTTATTACCGATATTCCAGGGGGATCAGTGTATCTCCAATGGGGATTTGGAATCGGTGCATACTTCCTCTTGATCGCTGGTATAATCCTGCTTGTGGCAGGTATTCTGGAGGTAAAAGCATCTGAGCAATTTTACAAAGAAATAACATCAACGGAAACAGCACAAACAAAAAATATCAAAGAAAAAGAATAATCTTTTAAGATAAACTCCTATTCAAATCCCTTCTCACGAACTTGTTTAATAATATTTCTTTTATTCTTCTTGTTTTTGAAGTGGGAGGGTTTTCATCCATTCAAGTAGCTCTTGGAACATCCTGGAGAACTCTTCATTGTTTTCTTGCAGGAGTGCAAAATACCCTATCAGGGAGCGTTCATCAAGATCGCAACTAAGTTTTGGGATATTGAAAGTGTAACGTTCCACAATAGCGATTCCATCATCGAATCTTTTATCCGCGATGAGAGATGCGATTTTTTCTTTTTTCTCTCTATATTGTGCAGTGACGTCTGCTTTCATCGCTAGTAGTTCCTCTCTTATTTGTTTTGGGAGGTGGTTTTGTATCTTGTTTGTTTCATCGTGCATCTCATTTGTGGTATCTGCTGGGGTTCCTAGTTCTGAGGTAAGTGTAGTAATCATCTCTTTTGACAGTTTGGAAAATACGCTTGTCAACGCTCCGGTCATTAAAGACATGAGCAAGATAGTGGTGTTGCAGATTACATTCAATATCTTTGCTTCTCTATCCAGATTGTCATTTTCAAGTGACCTACCACCTTTGCCTTCTATCTTTTTTTCCATCAAGATCACTGTATCAGTACAATATCGTAGGTATCTCTGCTACTTAAAAGTGATTTATCCCAGGTGTCCTCTTATCCCCTATTTATCTGTTTCAAATATTACAAGTATCCTCTGAGGTAATCTGAATTGTTGCCTCTAGTATATTGTATTTTTTTGTCAAATATCTATTTATTTTTTCAACAAGTCTTTCCTTTTCAATTTTTTTTATTGCAGCGGGTTCTCATTTTCTGGTACTTCATGTTGTTTCAGACCATGCTGTATTCTCAGCCGCTACAATAAAATTACAGACAAAAAAATAAAAAAAGAAAAAAATGAAAAAAAGTTATAAGAATTTCAATTCTATCAAATGAATTGATTAAAACAAGCGAATCTAATATCTTCTTGGTTTACTTTTTAAAAAACAATCCCTGCAATAGACAGGTCTTGTTCCATCTGGTTTAAAGGGAACTTCAGTTTCTTTTCCGCATTCTGTACAAGTTACCTTGTGCATTTCACGAGGGACTCTATTAAATCCCCCTCGTCCTGTGTTTTCTCTATACATTTTATTTTTCCTATCCATATTATTAGATTTCTTATTGTAGCGGCTGGGAATACTGCGTGGTCTGAAACAACGTTGAAGAC
>JAEAMF010000936.1_pt1 | contig 26412 bp, 24 predicted proteins | sample 8958721 | NCBI WGS metagenome assembly JAEAMF01 (sample SAMN16933255, study PRJNA681124) | bioreactor sludge metagenome | isolation source: anaerobic bioreactor treating anionic surfactant - SDBS | place: India: Bengaluru | collected 2019-02-28 | reverse complement strand
CGATGGCAACTATATCTGCCTGGCGTTCGTGCTCGTCATCCTCGGCCTCGTGCTGCTGATCCCGGGCATCCAGGTATCGGTTTATGCCATCCCTGTGTGGGTGGTGGTGATGTGGGGTTGCTACGTGCTGAAGAACAAGCGTAGCGCCCAGGCATCCCTTGCCGCTGTGAGCGCCACAGCCAAGTAACACGTTGCGACGCTGTTCGAAAGCCCGGCCTTGTGCCGGGCTTTTGGTTTTTATGGGGTATGCTGAAGGCTGTTCTCTTCAAGCCAGACCCATGCTGATCATATCCAATGCTGTTCATATCCCTGATGACGAAATCGAACTGAGCGCGATCCGTGCCCAAGGTGCTGGTGGGCAAAACGTCAATAAGGTGTCCAGTGCCGTGCACCTGCGTTTCGATACGCAGGCCTCGTCATTGCCGGCGTTCTACAAGGATCGTTTGCTGGCGCTGCGTGATCACCGTATCACCCGCGAGGGCGTGATCATCATCAAGGCTCAGCAGTACCGTACGCAGGAGCAGAACCGCGCCGACGCCTTGGAGCGCCTGCTCGAGTTGATCAAGGCAGCGGTCAAGGTTGAGAAGGTGCGCAGGCCGACGCGCCCAACGCTGGGCTCCAAGACCCGCAGGCTGGAGAGCAAGAGCAAGCGTGGAACGGTAAAGGCTGGGCGAGGCAAGGTGGATTACTGAGGGGCTTGGTGGTGTGAAAACCGCGGGCTGGGTTGCCCCGATACTGGTTTTCACACCCTCTGTGCGCGGTTATTCCTGGTCGGCGCTCGGGAGTTCTTCGCCGTTGGTGTCAGCAGCATTGGCTGATTCGGCGCTATGAAGAGCAGGTTCCTGCTCGGCGGGGTTCAGGCTTGGGAAGGGAAGATTCGGGATTTCATGCATCTCGTCGTTCCTCGCAAGTGTGAGTGGAAAGGCTGCGCAATACACGCATGGCTTTGCAAAAAGCCTCGGTAGGATACAGGAGTCTGCGTGACAGTATGAGTTTTACTGCCAATCGGCAGCTCATACTTTGGGCGTGGTCGGCGTGGTCGGCGTGGCTGGTGGGTGCTAGTGCGCGGGGTGTTTCGTCAGCGAGGCCGTTCCCTTTTGGAGAACGGCCTGCTTGGGGTTAGCGACAGACGTCGGCAATGGCTGCTGCCAGTGAGTCTAGTCGCGCAGCATCTGCGCCGGCGATGTTCGCCCGGCCCGTGCTGACCAGATAGACGCTGTGTCGTTCACGCAGTTGCGTGACCTGTTCGGCAGACAAGCCCGTGTAGGAGAACATGCCCCGTTGCTGAGCAATGTGGGCAAAACGCTCCCCCAGGCCGTGTGGTGCCAGTGCCTCGACCAGGCCTGTGCGCAGCTGGGCGATGCGCTGGCGCATGGCGTCCACTTCTTCTACCCACATGTGTTTCAATGCCGGGTCGCCAAGAATCTGCGCAACCACGGCGGCGCCATGGTCGGGTGGCGTTGACCAGAGGTTGCGGGCCAGCAGGGCCAATTGGCTGCGCACGTCCAGCAGCTTCTGGGCGTCGCCACTGCAGACCAGCAGGGCCCCCGTACGTTCCCGGTACAGGCCGAAGTTCTTCGAGCAGGAGCTGGTGATCAGTAGCTCAGGCAGTTCAGCAGCGAACCGCCGTACCATCCAGGCGTCTTCCTCAAGCCCATCGCCAAAGCCTTGGTAGGCGAAGTCGATCAGTGGCAGTAGTTCCCGACGACGAACGACCTCCAGCACGGCCAGCCAGTCCTGTTGTGACAGGTCAAAACCGGTCGGATTGTGGCAGCAGGCGTGCAGCAGTACCACGTCGCCCTTGGGGGCAGACTCCAGTGCCGTCAACATGGCCGGGACGTTCAGGCGGTTGTCTGCGCCCACATAGGGGTAGTGATGAACCGCAAGGCCGGCACTGGCAAAGAGGGTCTCATGGATGGGCCAGGTCGGATCGCTCAGCCAGATGCCGCGGCCCGGCAGGCAGTGCTTGATGAACTCCGCAGACAAGCGCAAAGCACCCGTACCTCCTGGTGTCTGGGTGGCACCGACGCGTTGCGCTGTTAGCAGCGGCGACTCGTCCCCCAGCACCAGTTCACAGATCAGTCGACCGAAAACAGCGTCGCCATGACCTCCGACGTAGCTCTTGCTGGCCTGGTTGTCGAGCAGGCGTTGCTCGGCAACTTTCACCGCAACAGGGACTGGCGTCAGCCCCTGAGCATCCTTGAACACGCCGACGCCAAGGTCGAACTTGTTCGGGTTGCTGTCTTTGGCATAGGCCTCCATCAGCCCCAGGATTGGGTCGCCCGGTACGCGCGCGATGGCGTCGAAGTGCATTACTTGCGACCTTCGGCGGTCTGGGCGACTTCGTCGGTGCGGGCGGCCATGATGAAATCGTTGCGGTGCAGGCCTTTGATCGAGTGGCTCCACCAGGTCACGGTGACTTTGCCCCACTCGGTCAGCAGGCCTGGGTGATGACCTTCGGCTTCGGAGATTGCCCCGACCGCATTGGTGAAGGCCAGTGCGTGGGCGAAGTTCTTGAACAGGAAAACTTTTTCCAGCTGCATGATGCCGTCGCGAACTTCGATGTTCCAATCCGGAATCTGTTTGATCAGTACCGGCAATTCTTCGTCGCTGACCTGTGGGGCATCGGCACGGCAGGCTTCGCAGTGGGCTTGGTTCAAGGCGTTCATAGGTATTTCCGCAAGTGGTTTGTTATGGGTATGAATGGGCAGCTCAGGCGGCTACCTTCGGTGGAAATTTCGGTGCGTGAAGGCCTAGCTGCATAGCAGTCTGGACCATGCCCATGATGTCTTCGTGGGCGAGGTCGAACAGGCGCTTCAGGTCCGGCAGCACAAAGTACAGGGGCTGCAGGATGTCGATACGGTATGGCGTGCGCATGGCTTCGAGCGGGTCGAAGGCCTGGTGCTCAGGTTCGTTGGACAGGCTGTAGACCGTTTCCTTCGGTGAGGAAAGGATGCCGCCGCCATAGATCTTGCGGCCTTGCGGTGTTTCCACCAGGCCAAACTCAATGGTCATCCAGTACAGGCGAGCCAGGTAGACGCGCTGTTCCTTGGTGGCGTTCAAGCCGAGTTTGCCGTAGGTGTGAGTGAATTCGGCGAACCAGGGGTTGGTCAGCAGCGGGCAGTGGCCGAAAATCTCATGGAAAATGTCCGGTTCTTGCAGGTAGTCGAGTTCTTCACGGGTGCGAATGAAGGTGGCGACCGGGAAGCGCTTGCTGGCGAGCAGTTCAAAGAAGGTTTGGAAGGGGATCAGCGCAGGCACGCGGGCAACCTGCCACCCCGTGGTTTCGCCCAGTACCTTGTTGATCTCGCCCAGTTGCGGGATGCGGTCATGAGGCAGGCCCAACTGATCAATGCCATCCAGGTACTCTTGGCACGCACGGCCTTCGATGACCTTCAGTTGGCGGGTAATCAGGGTATTCCACACCGCATGTTCTTCCTGCGGGTAGTCAATGAACCCCTGCGCATCGGGCTCGCGAGCCACGTAGTGCGTCTGTTTCATGCTGCTCTCCTGCTGAGGGCCTTTATTGTTATGGGTCAAGCCATGGCCCTAGAGATAGCCTTTCGCAGATGCGTTTGCACCTGGGGCAGGGCGGCGCATCCACTCGAAAGAACAGGTTTTATGTAACGATAACTTTACGATTCTCTGTTGCTTCGGTAATCAAAGGCTCGGATGCCATTGAGATCGGGTTGATTTGTCACGTATTCTTTACAGTAATTCTAGCGCTTGTGTGAATAGTTGCCGAGCGAAGCCTTACTTGTAGGACATTTCATGCGTATCAAAGTGCATTGCCAAAACCGTATTGGCATCCTGCGTGACATCCTCAACCTGCTGGTGGATTACGGTATCAACGTTGCTCGTGGCGAGGTGGGTGGGGAGCATGGCAATGCGATCTACCTGCATTGCCCGAACCTGATCAATCTGCAGTTCCAGGCCTTGCGGCCAAAATTCGAATCGATTGCCGGTGTGTTCGGTGTGAAGCGCGTCGGGCTCATGCCCAGTGAGCGTCGTCACATGGAGCTCAATGCGCTGCTGGGTGCCCTGGATTTCCCGGTGCTGTCCATCGACATGGGCGGCTCGATCGTTGCCGCCAACCGTGCCGCGGCGCAATTGCTGGGGGTGCGGGTCGATGAGGTGCCGGGTATTCCCTTGTCCCGCTATGCCGAGGATTTCGACTTGCCGGAGTTGGTGCGGGCGAACAAGTCACGCATCAATGGCTTGCGGGTCAAGGTCAAAGGCGATGTCTTTTTGGCAGACATCGCGCCCTTGCAGTCTGAGCATGATGACAGTGAAGCGCTGGCTGGCGCGGTACTGACTCTGCACCGTGCCGATCGCATTGGTGAGCGGATCTACAATGTGCGCAAACAGGAGTTGCGAGGCTTCGACAGCATTTTCCAGAGCTCGAAAGTCATGGCTGCCGTGGTGCGTGAGGCGCGCAGGATGGCACCTCTGGATGCGCCCTTGCTGATCGAGGGTGAGACCGGTACAGGCAAAGAACTGCTGGCACGCGCTTGCCATTTGGCCAGTCCGCGCGGGCAGGCGCCGCTTATGGCGCTTAACTGTGCCGGGCTGCCTGAGTCGATGGCTGAGACCGAGTTGTTCGGCTATGGCCCGGGCGCCTTTGAGGGCGCGCGCGCCGAGGGCAAATTGGGGCTGCTGGAGTTGACGGCGGGAGGGACGCTGTTTCTCGATGGTGTTGGCGAGATGAGCCCGCGCTTGCAGGTCAAATTGCTGCGCTTCCTGCAGGATGGCTGTTTCCGTCGTGTGGGCAGTGATGAGGAGGTGTACCTGGATGTGCGGGTCATCTGCGCTACTCAGGTTGACCTGTCCGAGTTGTGCGCACGCGGTGAGTTTCGCCAGGATCTCTATCACCGCCTGAATGTGCTCTCGCTGCATATTCCGCCACTGCGCGAATGCCTCGATGGATTGCCGCCACTGGTCGAGCACTTTCTGGATCAGGCCAGTCGGCAGATTGGTTGTGCGTTACCGAAGTTGGCGCCTGCGGCGATGGAACGCCTGAGTCAGTACCAGTGGCCTGGTAATGTCCGTCAATTGGAGAATGTTTTATTTCAGGCGGTTTCACTGTGTGATGGAGGCATTGTGAAACCTGAACATATTCGCTTGCCGGACTACGGTGCGCGTCAACCCTTGGGTGAGTTTTCCCTGGAGGGCGATCTGGCACAAATAGTGGGGCGTTTTGAAAAAGCGGTATTGGAGCGCTTGTTGGATGAGTATCCAAGCAGTCGTGCCTTGGGAAAACGGCTGGGTGTTTCACATACCACGATTGCCAACAAGTTGCGTGAGCACGCGGTTGGAAAGTCAGGGGCGGGTGGCGCTGAGTAAAGTGTGCCAGCAGTTGCTCGTGTTTCAGGAGGGGCGCAGCGCGCCTCGTTCTTCGGGAAGCGAGGCGCTGCGGTCAGTGGCTCCGGCGATCAGCCGTTGGAGCAACCGTTACCCATTACTCGGTATTCGAGAATGTGTTTTTGGCCCTGCGAGTCTTCATAGGTCATGCGTGCTGGGACGACTTCACACACGTTTGGAATTTCGCTCATGGAAATAACTTTGGCGATGTCCAAGTGTTGCGAGTAACTGTACTGTTCAACCGGAATTTGCTCGGCCGCATTATTTGCAACTTCATCAGCCATGGCGGATGCGCAAACAGTGCCGAGTGCCAATACCAGTAAAGCTTTCATGTTCATTTTACCTGTCTAGGTCGTAAGGGGGCACGTAGCCCTTGTGGAGCTACGTGTGCAACAACAGAGTTAATGCTCAAAAATTAATGCGTGATTAACGGGCCTTCGTGGGGGCTGTAACAAGTTGTTAATCGCGTTGCCGTTGCTGGCGAGGTGAATTTTAGGGCGAGGTCGTGGTGGTAAACAGATGTACTTTTGATAAACACTATTGACGGAAACTGTAACAATCGACTGGTAATCTTGGTCGTTGCCTGCAAATCTAAGTGGTGCACCTCTCTGTAAGGCTTGATTTAGAGCCATTTCTGTCAAATATTGACTGAAAAGACTGCTTTGTTACTACCAATGTCGAATGGTCTGTGCGGCTCTGGTACAGTTACATCGGGGTCATACAAAAACAACTATTACACCGAGGTAACAAAGATGAGTGCGGCTTCCCTGTATCCCGTTCGTCCCGAGGTTGCAGCCACCACGTTGACCGACGAGGCAACCTACAAGGCCATGTACCAACAGTCGGTGATCAACCCGGACGGCTTCTGGCGCGAGCAGGCTCAACGCATCGACTGGATCAGGCCCTTCACCAAGGTCAAGCAGACCTCTTTCGACGATCACCATGTCGATATCAAATGGTTCGCCGACGGCACTCTGAACGTTTCCTACAATTGCTTGGACCGCCACCTGGCGGAGCGCGGAGATCAGGTCGCCATTATCTGGGAAGGTGATGACCCTTCTGAAAGCCGCAACATCACCTACCGCGAGCTGCATGAGCAGGTCTGCAAGTTTGCCAACGCCCTGCGCGGTCAGGATGTTCACCGTGGTGATGTCGTCACTATCTATATGCCCATGATTCCCGAGGCTGTGGTTGCCATGCTGGCGTGTGCCCGCATCGGTGCCATTCATTCGGTCGTATTCGGTGGCTTCTCGCCCGAGGCGTTGGCCGGTCGTATCATTGACTGTAAATCCAAGATCGTAATCACGGCGGATGAGGGGTTGCGTGGTGGGCGTCGTACGCCGCTGAAGGGCAATGTCGACCTGGCACTGACCAACCCCGAAACCAGCAGCGTGCAGAAAATCATCGTCTGCAAGCGCACTGGGGGAGAGATCGCTTGGCACCAGCATCGTGACATCTGGTACGAAGACCTGATGAAGGTTGCTTCCAGCCATTGCGCGCCGAAGGAAATGGGTGCGGAAGAGTCGCTGTTCATTCTCTATACCTCGGGCTCCACTGGTAAGCCAAAGGGTGTCATGCATACCACCGGGGGCTATCTGGTGTATGCCGCGCTGACCCATGAGCGGGTTTTTGACTACCGTCCGGGCGAGGTCTACTGGTGCACTGCTGACGTGGGCTGGATCACCGGCCACAGCTACATCGTTTATGGCCCGCTGGCCAATGGTGCGACCACCTTGCTGTTTGAAGGCGTGCCGAACTATCCGGACATCACGCGTGTGTCGAAGATTATCGACAAGCACAAAGTGAATATTCTTTACACAGCGCCGACGGCAATTCGCGCGATGATGGCTGAGGGGCAGGCCGCAGTTGCTGGCGCCGACGGTTCCAGCTTGCGTCTTCTGGGTTCTGTGGGTGAGCCGATCAACCCCGAAGCCTGGAACTGGTACTACCAGACCGTCGGTAAAGCGCGCTGCCCAATCGTCGATACGTGGTGGCAGACCGAGACCGGTGGCGTGCTGATCAGCCCGCTGCCAGGTGCTACCGCGCTCAAGCCCGGCTCGGCAACGCGTCCGTTCTTCGGTGTGGTGCCTGCGTTGGTGGACAACCTTGGCAACCTGATCGATGGTCCTGCCGAGGGTAACCTGGTGATTCTCGATTCCTGGCCAGGCCAGGCGCGTTCGCTGTTTGGTGATCACGATCGCTTCGTCGACACCTACTTCAAGACGTTCCGGGGTATGTACTTCACGGGTGACGGCGCCCGTCGCGACGAGGACGGCTACTACTGGATCACCGGGCGTGTGGATGACGTGCTCAACGTTTCCGGCCACCGTATGGGGACTGCCGAGATCGAAAGCGCCATGGTTGCCCATCCTAAAGTCGCCGAAGCGGCTGTTGTGGGCGTGCCGCACGACATCAAGGGCCAAGGCATTTATGTCTATGTCACCCTTAATGGAGGGGTGGAGCCTACCGATGCGTTGCGTCAGGAATTGAAAAACTGGGTGCGCAAAGAGATTGGTCCGATCGCTTCGCCGGACGTTATCCAGTGGGCGCCGGGCTTGCCGAAGACGCGTTCGGGCAAGATCATGCGGCGCATCCTGCGCAAGATCGCGACGGCTGAGTACGATGGCCTGGGTGATATCTCGACCCTTGCCGATCCAGGCGTCGTGCAACATCTGATCGATACCCACAAGGCCATGACCGCCGCCTGACGGTTACGGTTTTGCACGAGCCCCGCCCGGCACACGTCAGGCGGGGCTTTCTTGTTTTGGGGTGGTCATAAGCTGTTACTTCGACATTCATCGGTAACCAATTCTGTCACCGGCTCTGCGCAGAAGCGGGGCAAAGAGAAACGTGAGTGCCTGTTTTGGGGGCTTTTCTTTGGGGTGAAACAGTATGTCGTCACGCTGCGCTTGCCGGATTAGAAGGCTTTGCCAATAATGGGCCCGGTTATTGCTTGTTTGATAGGTTATTTGTCTTTCGCTTTTGCATACTATGTGAAGGCTGTCAATATCTCGGGTCGGTGCTTCTGGTGCTTCTGTAACTAGTTGTCGCATTGAAGAAATATCGGCTTCGGGGCTGTCGCTAAAATGCCAATCACTTGCTCGTGTTGCTTCGACTGTCTGTCGAGCACCGCGCAGCTTCTGCGTTGTACCCATTCGCATATTGGGCAGTCGTTCCCCCTGCCTCATATTGCCCTGTACCGATGGAGTTCTCAGATGAAGAAACTCGCACTGCTTGGCGCACTGGCGCTGTCTGTGTTTTCCCTGGCATCGCTGGCTGATGAGAAGCCGTTGAAAATTGGTATCGAGGCCGCCTACCCACCCTTCGCCTCGAAAGCGCCGGACGGCAAAATCGTTGGCTTTGACTACGACATCGGCAACGCCTTGTGCGAAGAGATGAAGGTCAAGTGTGTATGGGTCGAACAGGAGTTCGATGGTCTGATCCCAGCGTTGAAAGTGCGCAAGATCGACGCGATTCTGTCGTCCATGTCGATTACTGAAGATCGCAAGAAGTCGGTTGATTTCAGCGACAAGTACTACTTGACGCCAGCGCGCCTGGTGATGAAGTCGGGTGCTCAGGTCAGTGAAAGCCTGGATGAGTTGAAGGGCAAGAAGATTGGCGTTCAGCGTGGCTCGATTCACGACCGCTTTGCCAAGGAAGTCTTTGCACCGAAAGGCGCAGAAATTGTCCCTTACGGTACCCAGAACGAAATCTACCTGGACGTCGCTGCCGGTCGTCTCGATGGCACCGTGGCCGATGCTACGCTGTTGGAAGACGGTTTCCTGAAGACTGATGCAGGCAAGGGCTACAGCTTTGTCGGCCCGGCCTTCACGGATGCGAAGTACTTTGGCGACGGTATTGGTATTGCCGTGCGCAAAGGCGACAAGGCTAACCTGGATCGCATCAATGCGGCCATCACGGCCATTCGTGCCAACGGCACGTACAAGCAGATCCAGGACAAGTACTTCAACTTCGACATCTACGGTCCTGAGACCGCGAAGTAAATCGTCGAAGTTTCACCTGTGTAATGGTGCAAGCAGCAGAAGCTCTGAGGTTTGCACCATTTTTTCATTCCTAAGGTCGAGGACCTCATCATGTTGAAAGGCTACGGGGCAGTCATACTCGACGGAGCATGGCTGACGCTACAGCTTGCCCTGTCGTCAATGGCCCTGGCCATTGTACTCGGCCTGATTGGCGTGGCATTGCGGCTATCGCCGGTACGCTGGTTGGCGTGGTTGGGTGATCTGTATGCCACGGTGATCCGCGGTATCCCCGATCTGGTGCTGATCCTGCTGATTTTTTACGGTGGCCAGGACCTGCTCAATCGGATCGCGCCACTGCTGGGTTACGACGATTATATTGACCTGAATCCGCTGGTTGCGGGTGTGGGTACCCTGGGCTTCATTTTTGGCGCCTACCTCTCGGAAACGTTCCGGGGTGCGTTCATGGCGATTCCCAAGGGGCAGGCTGAGGCCGGCATGGCCTATGGCATGAGCAGTGTGCAGATTTTCTTCCGGGTGATGGTGCCGCAGATGATTCGGCTGGCCATTCCGGGCTTCACCAACAACTGGTTGGTACTGACCAAGGCTACGGCGTTGATTTCCGTAGTCGGTTTGCAGGACATGATGTTCAAGGCCAAGCAGGCGGCCGACGCCACCCGTGAACCCTTCACCTTCTTCCTGGCGGTGGCAGCGCTGTACCTGGTGATTACCAGTGTCTCGCTGTTGGCGCTGCGTTATCTGGAAAAACGCTACTCGGTTGGCGTAAAGGCGGCTGAACTATGATCTTCGACTACAACGTCATTTGGGATGCTTTGCCACTGTACATGAGCGGTTTGCTGACCACGCTCAAGTTGCTCGCCTTGTCGCTGTTTTTTGGTCTGCTGGTGTCTATCCCGTTGGGGTTGATGCGGGTCTCGAAGCAGCCTGTGGTCAACCTGCTGGCCTGGCTGTACACCTATGTGATTCGTGGCACGCCGATGCTGGTGCAGCTGTTCCTGATTTACTACGGCTTGGCCCAGTTTGAGGCGGTGCGTGAAAGCTTCCTCTGGCCGTGGCTGTCCAGTGCAACGTTCTGTGCGTGTCTGGCCTTTGCCATCAACACCAGTGCCTACACTGCGGAGATCATTGCAGGCAGCTTGAAGGCTACCCCTCATGGGGAGATCGAGGCGGCCAAGGCTGTTGGTATGTCGCGGGTCAAGATGTACCGGCGGATCCTCCTGCCGTCGGCGCTGCGTCGTGCACTGCCGCAATACAGTAACGAGGTGATCATGATGCTGCAGACCACCAGTCTTGCATCCATTGTCACGTTGATTGATATCACCGGCGCCGCCCGGACTGTCAATGCCCAGTTTTACCTGCCGTTCGAAGCCTATATCACCGCCGGCGTGTTCTACCTGTGCATGACCTTCATCCTGGTCCGCCTGTTCAAGATGGCCGAACGCCGCTGGCTTGGCTACCTGGCGCCGCGCAAGGGCTGAGGCCTGCGGCATTTTTTTCGCCCTGGGCATTTGCTCATGACAGACCGTTTTTTGAGAACCGACAGCATGTACAAACTCGAAGTCCAAGATCTGCATAAACGTTACGGCAGTCACGAAGTGCTCAAGGGCGTATCGCTTGCTGCCAAGGCAGGCGATGTAATCAGTATCATTGGTTCCAGTGGCTCGGGCAAAAGTACGTTCCTGCGCTGCATCAACCTGCTGGAGCAGCCGCACGCCGGTAAAATCCTGCTGAACAATGAAGAGCTCAAGCTGGTGCCGAACAAGGAGGGTGCGCTAAAGGCCGCCGATCCCAAGCAGTTGCAGCGCATGCGTTCTCGCCTGTCGATGGTGTTTCAGCACTTCAACCTGTGGTCGCACATGACGGCGCTGGAGAACATCATCGAGGCGCCCGTCCATGTATTGGGCATGTCCAAGAAGGATGCGCTGGAGAAGGCAGAGCATTACCTGGCCAAGGTGGGTGTTGCGCATCGCAAGGACGCCTATCCTGGGCATATGTCCGGTGGCGAGCAGCAGCGCGTGGCCATTGCCCGTGCGCTGGCGATGGAGCCAGAGGTGATGCTGTTCGACGAGCCTACCTCGGCGCTTGACCCGGAGCTGGTGGGTGATGTGTTGAAGGTGATGCAGTCGTTGGCTCAGGAAGGCCGGACCATGGTCGTGGTGACGCATGAAATGGGCTTTGCCCGTGAGGTGTCCAATCAGTTGGTGTTCCTGCACAAGGGATTGGTGGAGGAATGTGGTAATCCGCGTGAGGTGCTGGTCAAGCCGCAATCCGAGCGTTTGCAGCAGTTCCTGGCAGGTAGCCTGAAATAATCTGCCATTGAGGCTCAGCAAGGCTGCCGCTTTGCACCAAAACAGGTCATGCTGCGTGTCGGTTGCAGTTTGACCTTTGTCTCATCCACGGTTTCGGATTGTCCTTTATGACCACCCAGCGCATTGCTTTTCTCATTTGGCCCAGCACCAAGGCCCTGACCCTGGCGCTGGCCGAGGAGGTCTTGCAAGTTGCCCAGAAAGTGCATCCTGAGGTGGTTTATGAGTTGCGTTTTCTGCAGGCGGAGGCGCCTGTCGAAGGCGCTTGGCGTTTGCCGGGCGAGCCTTGGGCGGGGCGTCTGGAGGGCTGTCACAAGCTCTTTCTGCTGGCGGATGAGCCGCCTCAGGCCATCAACTCGGCGCTGGGCAGCGCGCTCAAGCAGCTGGTGCGCGCAGGTTGTGTGATTGGTGGCTTGTCTGCCGGTATCTACCCCTTGGCCATGCTGGGCTTGCTCGATGGTTACCGCGCGGCCGTCCATTGGCGTTGGCAGGATGATTTCAACGAGCGCTTCCCCAAGGTCATTGCGACCAGTCATCTGTTCGACTGGGACCGTGACCGTCTGACGGCCTGCGGCGGCATGTCTGTCGTGGATCTGCTGCTGGCGGTGCTTGCGCGTGATCATGGTGCGGAGTTGGCCGGCGCAGTCTCTGAAGAGCTGGTGGTTGAGCGTATCCGTGAGGGTGGTGAGCGCCAGCGTATCCCGCTGCAGAATCGTTTGGGTTCAAGCCATCCCAAGCTGACCCAGGCGGTGCTGTTGATGGAGGCCAACATTGAAGAGCCGCTGACCACTGACGAAATTGCTCAGCATGTATGCGTATCTCGTCGGCAGCTGGAGCGTATCTTCAAGCAGTACCTGAACCGTGTTCCTAGCCAGTACTACCTGGAGTTGCGGCTGAACAAGGCGCGGCAGATGCTCATGCAGACCAGCAAATCGATCATTCAGATTGGTCTGTCGTGCGGCTTCTCCTCTGGGCCGCATTTCTCCAGCGCCTATCGCAACTTTTTCGGCGCCACGCCGCGTGAAGATCGCAACCAGCGTCGCAGCAGCAGCCCCTTCGAGCTCTCTTCTGTGCCCGCCGAACGCGGTTGATTCCGCAGTGTTGCCTCGGCAGTAAGCCACTCCCTTTATAGCCACCTATCGGTAAATGTGCGGCGACAGCATCGGTTCGGTTGTCGCCGGATCGAGTGCGCGTAGCGCCTGGGCCGTTGGCGTGGGGCCGCCCCCGTGAAACAGGTTGTCGCGCTGATGCGCACGCCCGGAAATTTCTCCATCTGCCCTTGAAGCGGAATCTCCCCGTCGACAGCTCGCACCGTTTAAACTGCGCCTTTGCGACCCTATTTGTCGCATTGCCGAAAGCCTTGTTAAAACAGGGTTTGGCGCTATAAGAAGTTGTCGCTTGGCGGCAAGGACAGGCGCCAATCTCTCCTTACAATCCCCCCATCGCTCGCCAGTTTCAGGCAGGCGTTCCTCTTCAGGAGACTCCGATGTCCGTTGAGCAAGCTCCGGTGCAACGCGCCGATTTCGACCAGGTAATGGTTCCCAACTACGCACCGGCGGGTTTCATTCCCGTGCGCGGCGCGGGCTCCCGAGTCTGGGACCAGGCGGGCCGCGAGCTGATCGACTTCGCGGGTGGTATTGCCGTGAACGTCCTGGGGCATGCCCACCCCGCACTGGTTGCTGCGTTGACCGAGCAAGCACAAAAGCTGTGGCACGTGTCCAACGTCTTCACCAACGAGCCGGCGCTGCGCCTGGCGCGCAAGCTGGTCGATGCTACCTTTGCTGACCGTGCGTTCTTCTGCAACTCTGGCGCTGAAGCCAACGAAGCAGCCTTCAAGCTGGCGCGCCGCGTTGCCCATGATCGTTTCGGCCCTGAAAAGAACGAAATCATCGCGACCGTGAACAGCTTCCATGGCCGTACCCTGTTCACCGTGAGTGTGGGCGGCCAACCGAAGTATTCCGATGGTTTCGGGCCGAAGATCACGGGTATCAGCCATGTGCCATACAACGATCTGGAAGCACTGAAAGCGCAAATTTCCGACAAGACCTGCGCTGTCGTCATCGAGCCCGTGCAGGGCGAGGGCGGTGTGTTGCCGGCCGACAAGGCGTACCTGCAAGGTGCTCGTGAGCTGTGCGACAAGTACAACGCACTGCTGGTATTCGATGAAGTGCAGACCGGCATGGGCCGCTCCGGCGAGCTGTTTGCCTATATGCACTACGGCGTCACCCCGGACATCCTTTCCAGCGCCAAGAGCCTGGGCGGTGGTTTCCCGATCGGTGCCATGCTGACCACCGAAGAACTGGCCAAGCACCTGGCCGTCGGTACCCATGGCACTACCTACGGCGGTAACCCGCTGGCCTGTGCGGTCGGTAATGCCGTCATCGATATCATCAACACCCCTGAAGTGCTGGGCGGCGTGAAAGCCAAGTCTGATCGCTTCAAGACGCGCCTGGAGAAGATCGGCCAGCAGTACGGCATCTTCACTGAAGTCCGTGGGCTGGGCCTGCTGCTCGGTTGCGTGTTGTCCGATGCCTGGAAAGGCAAGGCCAAGGACGTGTTCAACGCGGCCGAAAAAGAAGACCTGATGATTCTGCAAGCCGGTCCCGATGTGGTGCGCTTCGCGCCAAGCCTGGTGATCGAGGATGCTGACATCGATGCTGGCCTCGACCGCTTCGAGCGTGCTGTTGCCAAGCTGACCCAGGGCTGATTGCTCTCTGTTCGCTGGCCCTTGCGGGCCAGCGAAACTGATTTCCGCGGCCTGTGCACCTCGCACGCGCTGCTTTTTTCGTGCCGACGGCTGTCGGCCTGTTTTCCCCGAAAAGGAGTGACACCATGCTGGTGATGCGCCCCGCGCAAATGGCTGATCTAGGCGAAGTACAGCGTCTGGCTGCCGACAGTCCCATTGGTGTCACGTCCCTGCCGGACGATGCCGCACGTTTGAGCGACAAGATTGCCGCCTCTGAGACCTCCTTTGCCGCTGAAGTCAGCTTCAATGGCGAAGAGAGCTACTTTTTTGTGCTGGAGGACACCGCCACCGGCAAGTTGGCCGGTTGTTCGGCGATTGTGGCGTCGGCGGGCTATTCAGAGCCGTTCTACAGCTTTCGTAACGAGACCTTTGTCCACGCCTCGCGTGAACTGAAGATCCACAACAAGATTCACGTGCTATCGCAGTGTCATGACCTGACCGGCAACAGCCTGCTGACCAGTTTTTATGTGCTGCCGGAGTTGGTGGGAACGGGATGGTCCGAGCTGAACTCTCGCGGACGCCTGTTGTTCATGGCTTCTCACCCTGAGCGTTTTGCTGATTCGGTGGTTACCGAGATCGTCGGCTACAGCGATGAACAGGGCGACTCACCGTTCTGGGATGCCATTGGACGTAACTTCTTTGACCTCAATTATGCCGAGGCCGAGCGCCTGTGCGGCTTGAAGAGCCGGACGTTCCTGGCCGAGCTTATGCCGCATTACCCGATCTATGTGCCGCTGTTGCCGGATGCCGCGCAAGAGGCCATGGGCCAGGTTCACCCGCGTGCGCAAATCACCTTCGACATCCTGATGCGCGAAGGTTTTGAAACGGATCACTACATCGACATTTTCGACGGTGGCCCAACCTTGCATGCGCGGGTTTCGGGTATCCGTTCGATCGCCCAAAGCCGCGTGGTGCCTGTGCGTATCGAGGAACAGGTGGCCAAGGGTGGGCGCCCGTATCTGGTTTCCAACGGCCAGTTGCAGGACTACCGCGCCGTATTGCTGGAGCTGGACTGGGTGCCTGGCAAACCAGTCAGCCTGACGTTTGAAGCGGCCGATGCCCTGGGTGTTGGCGAGGGCGCCAGCGTGCGCCTGGTTGCGGTTTGATGCCTGCGGTTTGATAACCGAGTATCCAGGTCGAGTTTTGCGGCGGGCCATAGGCCGCCGCCCGAGGAGATAGCATGATCGTTCGTCCCGTACGCAGCAGCGATTTACCTGCGCTGATTGAACTTGCGCGCAGCACCGGTACCACTGGCCTGACGACCTTGCCGGCCAATGAAGAGCGATTGTCACACCGGGTAGGTTGGGCTGAAAAAACCTTCCGTGGTGAAGCCGAGCGGGGCGACGCGGACTACCTGTTCGTGTTGGAGAACGATGCGGGCGAGGTGGTCGGCATTTCGGCTGTCGCCGGCGCAGTTGGCTTGCGCGAACCTTGGTACAACTACCGGGTCGGTCTGACCGTCAGCGCTTCCCAGGAGCTGAACATCTATCGGGAGATTCCGACGTTGTTCCTGGCCAACGACCTGACCGGCAACTCTGAACTGTGCTCGCTGTTTTTGCGCAGCGACTACCGTACTGGTCTGAATGGTCGTCTGCTGTCCAAGGCGCGCATGTTGTTCATCGCCGAGTTCCCAGAGCTGTTCGGTAACAAGATCATTGCCGAAATGCGTGGGATGTCCGACGCCAATGGCCGCTCGCCATTCTGGGAGAGCCTGGGTCGACATTTCTTCAAAATGGAGTTCAGTCAGGCGGATTACCTGACCGGCGTAGGCAACAAGGCGTTCATCGCCGAGCTGATGCCCAAGTTTCCGCTCTACACCTGCTTCCTTTCGGAGGCAGCGCGCAACGTCATCGGTCGTGTGCACACCGACACCGAGCCGGCGCTGGCCATGCTCAAGAGCGAAGGTTTCAGCTACCAGGGGTATGTCGACATCTTTGACGCGGGCCCGGCCATTGAATGTGAAACCCGCAAGATTCGTGCTGTGCATGACAGCCAGGCGCTGGTGCTGGCAATCGGCACGCCGGGTGACGACGCCACCCCATACATTATCCACAACCGCAAGCGTGAAGACTGCCGCATTGCCGCAGCGCCTGCTCGTCTGGCCGCCGGCACTCTGGTGGTCGATCCACAAACCGCTAAGCGCTTGCGCTTGAACGCTGGCGATCAGGTCCGCGCCGTACCCTTGTCCGCCCGGGAGGCCCAATAAATGACTACCCATTACATTGCTGGCGCGTGGTTGGCAGGTCAGGGCGAGGTCCTGGAGTCGCACAATCCGGTCACCCAACACGTGATCTGGAAGGGGCAGGGCGCTACCGCCGAGCAAGTGGGCGAGGCCGTCAAGGCGGCGCGCCAGGCGTTTCCCGGCTGGGCCCGGCAATCGCTCGACGCCCGTATTGCGGTACTTGAGGCCTTTGCTGCGCGCTTGAAGGCCAATGCCGACGAATTGGCTCGCTGCATCGGCGAGGAAACCGGCAAACCGCTCTGGGAGGCGGCTACCGAAGTGACCAGCATGGTCAACAAGGTCGCCATCTCGGTGCAGAGCTACCGTGAGCGCACGGGCGAAAAAAGTGGCCCGCTGGCCGATGCCACCGCCGTACTGCGACACAAGCCCCATGGCGTGGTGGCGGTATTTGGCCCCTACAACTTCCCGGGCCACCTGCCGAATGGACACATCGTGCCAGCACTGTTGGCGGGCAATACCGTGGTGTTCAAGCCCAGTGAGCTAACCCCGAAAGTGGCTGAGCTGACCGTCAAGTGCTGGGTTGAAGCCGGCTTGCCTGTGGGCGTGTTGAACCTGGTTCAAGGCGCTCGGGAAACCGGTGTCGCGCTGGCGGCCAATCCGGGTATCGATGGTTTGTTCTTCACCGGTTCCAGCCGAACCGGCAATCTTCTGCATCAACAGTTTGCCGGTCGCCCGGACAAGATTCTTGCTTTGGAGATGGGCGGGAACAACCCGCTGGTGGTCGATCAGGTACAAGACCTGGACGCCGCGGTTTACACCATTATCCAGTCTGCCTTCATCTCTGCTGGCCAGCGCTGCACCTGTGCCCGGCGCTTGCTGGTGCCGCAAGGTGCGTGGGGTGATGCGCTGCTGACACGCCTGGTGGCGGTTTGCAAAACCATTTCGGTGGGGGCTTTCGACCAGCAACCGGCACCTTTCATGGGCTCGGTGATTTCCCTGGGCGCGGCCAAGGCGCTGCTTGATGCACAAGCCCAACTGCTGGCTAACGGCGCGGTGTCGCTGCTGGAAATGATTCAGCCACAGCCCAATGCGGCCTTGTTGACGCCAGGAATCGTCGATGTGACGTCGGTAGCCAATCGTCCTGACGAGGAGTTCTTTGGTCCGCTGCTGCAAGTGATTCGCTATGCCGATTTCGATGCAGCCATCGCCGAAGCCAACAATACCCAGTATGGGTTGGCTGCCGGCTTGCTGTCGGACTCCGAGGCGCGCTACCAGCAATTCTGGCTGGAAAGCCGTGCGGGTATCGTGAACTGGAACAAGCAGCTGACCGGCGCTGCCAGCAGCGCACCGTTTGGTGGAGTGGGTGCCAGCGGCAACCACCGCGCCAGTGCCTACTACGCGGCCGACTATTGTGCTTACCCGGTGGCTTCGCTGGAGACCGCCAGCCTGAGCCTGCCTGCAACCCTGACGCCCGGCGTCTCCCTATAACAACAGGTCCATGGAGTCTTGCCGATGAAATCCTTTGAAGTGAATTTTGATGGTCTGGTAGGCCCGACGCACAACTATGGCGGTCTGTCTTACGGCAACGTCGCGTCGCAGAGCAACAGCCAGCAGGCCTCCAACCCCCGCGAAGCGGCCCGTCAGGGTTTGGCGAAGATGAAAGCCCTGATGGAAATGGGCTTTACGCAGGGTGTATTGGCACCGCAGGAGCGCCCGGATGTGGCGGCGCTGCGTCAGTTGGGCTTTGTTGGAACCGATGCCCAGGTGATCGCCCGCGCGGCCAAAGAAGCCATGCCGTTGCTGGTGGCATCCTGCTCCGCTTCGAGCATGTGGGTCGCCAACGCCGCAACCGTGAGCCCAAGTGCCGACACCGCCGATGGTCGTGTGCATTTCACCGCAGCGAACCTCAACTGCAAGTATCACCGCAGCATTGAGCACCCCACTACCAGTCGGGTGTTAAGCGCCATGTTTGCGGATCAGCAGCACTTCGCGCATCACGCTGCGTTGCCGGCTGTCAGCCAGTTCGGCGACGAAGGCGCAGCTAACCACACTCGTTTTTGCCGTAGCTACGGTGAGCCTGGCGTCGAGTTCTTCGTGTTCGGTCGCAGTGCCTTTGATACCCGCTACCCCGCACCGCAGAAGTACCCGGCACGTCAAACCCTGGAGGCCTCGCAAGCGGTCGCTCGTCTGCATGGCCTGAGTGAAGAGGGTGTGGTCTACGCTCAGCAGAATCCTGCAGTAATCGATCAGGGTGTGTTCCACAACGACGTGATCGCTGTGGGTAATGGTGAGGTGTTGTTCTACCACGAGGATGCCTTTCTGAGCACCGATGCGATGCTCGCCGAACTGCAAGCTAAACTGGCTAAACGAGGCGGCAACTTCAAAAGTATCTGCGTGCCGCGTGCTCAGGTGTCTGTAGAGGATGCAGTCCGTTCGTACTTGTTCAACAGTCAGTTGTTGTCGCGTGCCGATGGCTCGATGCTGCTGATCGTGCCTGAAGAGTGCCGCAATAACGAGCGCGTTTGGGCGTACCTGTCGGCGCTGACCAGCCAGGGAGGCCCGGTGACAGAGGTCAAGGTATTCGACCTCAAGCAGAGTATGCAGAACGGAGGTGGCCCGGCGTGCCTGCGGTTGCGTGTCGCGCTCAATGAAACGGAACTGGCGGCGGTCAATCCAGGCGTTATCATGACGGCGCCGCTGTATGACACGCTGACCCAGTGGGTTGACAAGCATTACCGCGATCGCTTGAGCGAAAGCGATCTTGCCGATCCGCAGTTGCTGGTGGAGTGCCGTACGGCGTTGGATGAGCTGACCCAGATTCTGAAGCTGGGCTCGGTCTATCCATTCCAACTTGAACCTTGAGAGAGAATTCGACTATGTCCGACGCCCTGCAGCTGATCCTCGAAGACGATGACGGCACTCAGCTGGAAACCTCCTGCACCCGCTTTGCGGTGGTCTGGCAAGGCAAGGAGGTATGGATTCAGCAGGATGGCCGCGGTCAGTTGCTGATCGGCGTCGACGTCGAAGAAGACGACGCCGAGTACGCCAACCTGCTGCTGCGCCCGCTGGCTACCAACCTGGTCAGCCTGCAGCTGGAAATGGAGCCGGCCGATGCCGGTGAAGACGACGATCACGTCCACGGCCCAGACTGCGGACACCATCACTAAGGACACGGCCCATGCTCGCCCTCGGCAAACTGCTTGACCTGACCCTGGCCGGTCGTGAACCGGCGGAGAAGACTCAGACGACTGTCGAGGGCGTGCGTATGCGCTGGCTCGGCGAAGGTGCACTGGAAGTGTGTCCTCCCAAGGCTCGCGACAATGGCATGGACCTGCTGCTTTCAGCGGGTATCCACGGCAATGAAACAGCCCCCATCGAGTTGCTCGATGAGTTGCTGCATGGCATTGCCCGCGGTGATATCAAGCCGCGCGTACGGATGCTGTTTCTGTTTGGTAACCCCGAAGCCATTCGTCGCGGCGAGCGTTATATCGAGCAGGACGTCAATCGCCTGTTCAATGGGCGCCATGAGTTATCCAGTGGTACAGAAGCCCTGCGTGCCGGCGAGCTCGAGCGCTTGGCTGCGACATTCTTTAGCGTGCCGGGACGTATGCGTTTGCATTACGACCTGCATACCGCGATCCGAGGTTCGAAGATCGAGCAGTTTGCGCTGTATCCCTTCAAGGAGGGCCGTCAGCACTCGCGTCGTGAGCTGGCGCGCTTGCGTGCTGCGGGTATGGAGGCGGTATTGTTGCAAAGCAAGGCCTCCGTTACGTTCACGGCCTATACCTACGAGCAACTGGATGCTGAGGCATTTACGTTGGAGCTGGGCAAGGCGCGACCGTTTGGTCAGAACCAGCAGGTGAACCTGCAGCTGTTGGAAAAGCGTCTTAAGCAAATTATCGAAGGTGACGAGCCGAGCGCAGAAGGCGAGCTGCTTGATGGCTTGCAACTGTTCAGCGTTGCTCGCGAAATCATCAAGCACAGCGACAACTTCCACCTGCACCTGCCTGCCGATATCGAAAACTTCTCCGAACTCTCCAAGGGCTACCTGTTGGCCGAGGATCTGGCCGAGACGCGCTGGATTGTGGAGGAAGAGGGGGCTCGTATCATTTTCCCGAATCCCAAGGTCAAGAATGGCCTGCGTGCCGGCATTCTGGTTGTGCCAACCACGCCGGATCAACTGGGCTGACCGGGCGTCGCTGGTATCGGATTCGTATTGTTGCCGGTGGCGCCGGCCCCGCAGAAGGGCGCCGGCGTTCGGGTTGGCGGGTGGATTATACGGCGCGTTTTTGCGGTACTTCGTTGCGGCGAAGCGCGCGCAGCTTCTGCAGGGTGTCGGCACAGGTCTTCGCGGCCTCGGCACCCTTCACCAGGAAGTGCTCGAAGTAGAAGGTCTGGTGTTCGTCGCCCGCGTGGAAGTGGTGCGGCGTCAGTACCACCGAGAACACCGGTACTTCGGTTTCCAGTTGAACCTGCATCAAGCCGCTGATCACCGACTGTGCCACGAATTCATGCCGGTACAGGCCACCATCGACCACCAGGCCTGCAGCCACAATGCCGGCATAGCGGCCTGTGCGTGCCAGCAGCTTGGCGTGCAGCGGGATTTCAAATGCGCCGCCGACTTCGAAGAAATCGATGTCGCCAGGTTGATAGCCGTGATTGCCCATCTCTTCGACAAAGGCCTTGCGTGCCTGGTCGACAATATCCTTGTGCCAGCAGGCCTGAATGAACGCGATACGTTCCTGAGGATGGCTCTTGCTATCGATTGCAGTGGGTTGCATTAAAACGGACTCCTGTTTGTATGAGAAACAGGGCATCTGGATCGAAAGGGATAGTCGGCATGCAGCTAGGCAGCCGTAGGCACGCATGTGCCTATCCCGTTCTCTCTTTATCCGGACTATGACCGTCGGCCCCGGAATCACACCGGGTCTGCTGACCTTGCAGTGGTGCTGCAAGCGCTCGCGGGCTATGCGCATTCAGCGCAATTACCGCCGGTGGGGAATTGCACCCCGCCCTGAGAACGTCGCCGTCAGCGGCTGACGGCAGCGGATTATTAGCACAGTTTTCCGGGAAACGTATAGCCTGCTAATGATATTGACGCCTATGAAAGACATTTCATCCGAGAACCCTTGCCAATTGGCGGGGCGATCCTCCGTAATGCCTTGTCAGTAGGGGAAATCAGGCTTTAGCATCCCGGGCATGCTTGGCGGAGGTAATTTTGCCGCTTTTGTTTGTCATTGCCGTTACAGGTTGTCCAATTGACGGCTTCTATCGCATAAACACACTGTACCCAGGCCTCAGGCCCGATATAATGCGGCCCTTTGCCGTCGTTTCGTCAATTTGACGCAAGCATTTGCCTCTGGCCGCCGTTTCCGTGGAAGAACCTATGAAAAGCGCAGAAATCCGTGAAGCCTTCCTTCGCTTCTTCGAAGAGCAGGGACATACCCGTGTCGCGTCCAGCTCTTTGATTCCGGGCAACGACCCGACCCTGCTGTTTACCAACGCCGGGATGAACCAGTTCAAGGACTGTTTCCTGGGCCAGGAAAAACGTGCCTATACCCGAGCGGTGAGCAGCCAGAAGTGCGTACGCGCCGGCGGCAAGCACAACGACCTGGAAAACGTCGGCTATACCGCACGCCACCACACGTTCTTTGAAATGCTGGGTAACTTCAGCTTTGGTGACTATTTCAAGCGCGATGCAATCACCTTTGCCTGGAGCTTCCTGACCTCGGAAAAATGGTTGAACCTGCCCAAGGAGAAACTGTGGGTAACGGTCTACGCCAGCGACGACGAAGCGTATGACATCTGGACCAAAGAGGTCGGTGTTCCGGCTGAGCGCATGGTTCGTATCGGTGACAACAAAAGGGCGCCATACGCGTCCGACAACTTCTGGACCATGGGCGATACCGGCCCGTGCGGTCCTTGCACCGAGATCTTCTACGATCACGGCCCGGAGATCTGGGGCGGCCCACCTGGCTCGCCGGAAGAAGATGGTGACCGCTACATCGAGATCTGGAACAACGTGTTCATGCAGTTCAACCGTACTGCTGACGGCGTCCTGCACCCGCTGCCTGCGCCGTCTGTTGATACCGGTATGGGCCTGGAGCGGATCAGTGCGGTCATGCAGCACGTTCACTCCAACTACGAGATCGACCTCTTCCAGAGCCTGCTTGCCGCATCGGCCAAGGCGATCGGTTGCAGCAACGACGCCCAGCCTTCACTCAAGGTTGTGGCCGACCATATTCGCTCCTGCGGGTTCCTGATCGCCGACGGTGTGTTGCCGTCCAACGAAGGTCGTGGCTATGTATTGCGGCGTATCATTCGTCGCGCCTGCCGTCACGGCAACAAGCTGGGCGCCAAGGGCAGTTTCTTCTACCAGATCGTGGCTGCGCTGGTGGCCGAGATGGGCGAGGCCTTCCCTGAGCTGAAGGCGCAGCAGGCGCATATCGAGCGCGTCCTCAAGGCGGAAGAAGAGCAGTTCGCCAAGACGCTCGAGCAGGGCTTGAAAATTCTCGAGCAGGACCTGGCTGAACTCAAAGGCAGCGTGGTACCTGGTGACGTGGTATTCAAGCTCTACGACACCTACGGGTTCCCGATGGACCTGACGGGCGATATCGCTCGTGAGCGTAACCTGACCCTGGATGAGGCTGGCTTCGAGCGTGAGATGGATGCTCAGCGTGAGCGTGCGCGTTCTGCAAGCGCCTTTGGTCTGGACTACAACAGCCTGGTCAAGGTTGATGTGGCCACTGAGTTTACCGGCTACACCACCACCGAAGGCAATGCCACTGTCGTAGCCCTCTATAAAGATGGCCAGGCGGTTGAGCAGTTGGCTGAAGGCGAGCAGGGCGTTGTGATTCTGGATACAACCCCGTTCTATGCCGAGTCCGGTGGCCAGGTGGGTGACACCGGTTACCTGCTGGCCGGCGGTGCACGGTTTGATGTGCGTGATACCACCAAGACCGGTGGTGCGTTCCTGCATCATGGCCAGGTTGCCAGCGGTAGCCTGAAGGTCGGGGAGCAGGTTCAGGCTCAGGTCGATGCCGATGTGCAGCATGCCACCTCGTTGAACCACTCCGCGACGCACTTGCTGCATGCGGCGCTGCGTCAGGTGCTCGGCGATCACGTACAACAGAAAGGCTCGCTGGTTGATAGCCAGCGCCTGCGTTTCGACTTCAGCCACTTCGAGGCGCTCAAACCTGAGCAGCTCAAGGCGTTGGAAGACATCGTCAACCGCGAAGTGCGCAACAACTCCGAGGTGCAAACCGAAGAGACCGATATCGACACCGCCAAGAAGAAGGGCGCCATGGCGCTGTTCGGCGAGAAGTATGGCGACAGCGTGCGGGTGCTGAGCATGGGCGGCGATTTCTCCGTCGAACTGTGCGGCGGTATCCACGCCAAGCGTACCGGCGATATCGGCCTGCTCAAGATCATTAGCGAAGGTGGCGTAGCCTCCGGTGTGCGTCGTATCGAGGCGGTCACCGGTGCTGCTGCGCTGGCTTACCTGAACGCCGCCGAAGAGCAGCTCAAGGAAGCCGCGCAACTGGTCAAGGGCAGTCGTGACAACCTGATCGACAAGCTCTCGGCTGTGCTTGAGCGAAACCGTCAGCTGGAAAAGCAACTGGAGCAGTTGCAGGCCAAGGCCGCCAGTGCTGCGGGCGACGACCTGTCGAGCGCAGCCGTCGACGTCAAGGGCGTCAAGGTGCTGGCTGCGCGTCTTGATGGCCAGGATGGCAAGGCGCTGCTGGCGCTGGTCGATCAGTTGAAGAACAAACTCGGCCGCGCAGTGATCCTGCTCGGCAGTGTCTATGAGGACAAGGTCGTACTGGTAGCGGGTGTGACCAAGGACCTGACTGGCCAACTCAAAGCCGGTGATTTGATGAAGCAAGCCGCTGCGGCGGTGGGCGGCAAAGGGGGTGGGCGTCCGGACATGGCGCAAGGCGGCGGTGTCGACGCTGCTGCGCTGGACGGCGCACTGGCCCTGACCGTGCCATTCGTAGAGCAGGGCGTCTAAGACGCGAAGCGGCCCGTCGTCTAGTGGCGGGCTGTTGATTGATTGTTTATTGGGTGCCCTTCACGGGCTGAGGCGGCTTTGAAATGGCGTTGATCGTACAGAAATTTGGCGGTACCTCGGTCGGCACAGTCGAGCGAATCGAGCAGGTTGCCGAGAAGGTCAAGAAATTCCGCGAAGCCGGCGATGATCTGGTGGTTGTACTCTCGGCGATGAGCGGCGAAACCAATCGCCTGATCGATCTGGCCAAGCAGATCAGCGATCAGCCGGTTCCGCGTGAACTGGATGTGATCGTCTCCACGGGTGAGCAGGTGACCATTGCCTTGCTGGCCATGGCACTGATGAAGCGCGGCATTCCTGCCGTGTCTTACACCGGTAACCAGGTGCGGATCCTCACTGACAGCGCGCATAACAAGGCGCGCATCCTGCAAATCGATGATCAGAAGATTCGTGCCGACCTCAAGGCTGGCCGTGTCGTTGTGGTTGCTGGTTTCCAGGGTGTCGATGAGCACGGCAACATCACCACCCTCGGGCGTGGTGGTTCCGATACCACTGGCGTGGCCCTGGCGGCTGCACTGAAGGCTGATGAGTGCCAGATCTACACCGACGTCGATGGTGTCTACACCACTGACCCGCGTGTAGTGTCCCAGGCTCAGCGGCTGGACAAGATCACCTTCGAAGAGATGCTGGAAATGGCCAGCCTCGGTTCCAAGGTGCTGCAGATCCGTGCCGTCGAGTTCGCCGGCAAGTACAACGTCCCGCTGCGCGTGCTGCACAGCTTTCAGGAGGGTCCGGGTACCCTCATTACTATTGATGAAGAGGAATCCATGGAACAGCCGATCATTTCCGGCATCGCCTTCAATCGCGATGAAGCCAAGCTGACCATTCGCGGCGTACCTGATACCCCAGGCGTTGCTTTCAAGATCCTCGGTCCTATCAGTGCCGCGAACATTGAAGTCGACATGATCGTGCAGAACGTCTCGCACGATAACACCACCGACTTTACCTTTACCGTGCACCGTAATGACTATGCCAAGGCGCAGCAGGTGCTGGAAAACACGGCCCGTGAAATCGGCGCCCGTGAGGTAGTCGGTGATACCAAGATCGCCAAGGTGTCCATCGTCGGTGTCGGTATGCGTTCGCACGCCGGTGTTGCGAGCCGCATGTTCGAAGCGCTGGCAAAGGAGAGCATCAACATTCAGATGATCTCCACTTCCGAGATCAAGGTCTCTGTAGTTATTGAAGAGAAGTACCTGGAACTGGCTGTGCGTGCACTGCACACGGCCTTCGAGCTGGACGCCCCCGCCCGCCAGGGTGAGTAAGGCTCCTGCCTAAAAAGGGCGCGGCATGGCCGCGCCCTTCGTTTTTTTGACTGGCGTGAGAAATCTGTCCTTTTACTTGCGCTGGTCAATACTGAGGCGTAGGTCGGCAGCCAGTCCCGGTTGTAGGCTGAAGCCCTCTTTTTTGCAGACTGTTATCCCTGAACTGAAATGCGTGAGGAGAAAGGTATGTTGATTCTGACTCGTCGGTGCGCCGAGAGCCTGATCATTGGCGATGGCGAAATCACCGTGACCGTGCTCGGCGTCAAAGGAAATCAAGTGCGAATCGGTGTGAATGCCCCCAAGGAAGTGGCCGTTCACCGTGAGGAAATCTACCTTCGGATCAAGAAAGAGAAGGACGAAGAACCAACCCTTTAATTTTTCTCAGTTTTTTTTCAAAAAAGAGTTTGCAAACGGGGAAGGGTCTGGTTATTATACGCCCCGTGTTGCGGAGAGGTGGCCGAGTGGCCGAAGGCGCTCCCCTGCTAA
>JAEAMF010000935.1_pt1 | contig 26421 bp, 24 predicted proteins | sample 8958721 | NCBI WGS metagenome assembly JAEAMF01 (sample SAMN16933255, study PRJNA681124) | bioreactor sludge metagenome | isolation source: anaerobic bioreactor treating anionic surfactant - SDBS | place: India: Bengaluru | collected 2019-02-28 | reverse complement strand
TGCACGAAACAAAGGCCAGCTACGGCGAGGAATATGATCGCACGAAACTAAACAGTTAGGCCCTCTCGTTAAAGAGTTCAAGCAAAAGCAGCAACAGCCGCCGCTATTGAAGACAGATAGCATTTAATGCTGCGGAAGCAAGGTGCCATACTGATGGCCACTAAGGAGCTTGTTTAGCTAGTCACTTGAATCCAGGTCGTTTTCAACTCCGTGTACTTGTCGAAGGCATGCAGCGACTTGTCGCGCCCGTTGCCCGACTGTTTATAGCCGCCGAAGGGCACCGTGATGTCGTCGTTGTCGTACTGGTTGACGTGCACCGTGCCGGCCCGCAGCGCGCGCGAAGTGCGGATCGCCTTGCTCATGTCCGAGGTCCATACCGCCGCGGCCAGGCCGTAGGGCGTGGCGTTCGCCTGCCTGATCGCTTCGTCCAGGTCGGTAAAGGACAGCACCGACAGCACCGGCCCGAAGATCTCCTCGCGCGCGATGCGCATCCCAGGCTCGACGCCGTCGAACAGCGTCGGCTCGACGTACAGGCCGCCGCTGTCCCGGCGCGCGGCGCCGCCGCCCGCGAGCAGGCGCGCACCGGCCGCCTTGCCGTCCTCGATATAGCCGAGCACGGTCTTCATCTGGACCGGATCGACAATGGCGCCCATGACGGTTTGCTCGTCGAGCGGGTCGCCCGGGGCGTAACGCGGGACCAGCGCCAGCGCTTTTTCCAGGAACGCATCCTTGATCGACGCCTCGACGAACAGGCGCGAGGGCGCATTGCAGCTCTCGCCCTGGTTGAAGTAGATCGACCCGATCGCGCTTTCCACTGCCGCATCGAGGTCGGGGCAGTCGGCGCAGACGATGTTGGCGGATTTGCCGCCCAGCTCGGTCCAGGCGCGCTTCAGGTTCGACTGCCCCGCCATCTGAAGGATCTGCTTGCCGACCCGGGTCGAGCCGGTGAAGGCGATGCAGTCGACGTCCATGTGCAGGCCGAGCGCGCTGCCGGCCTCGTTGCCATGGCCGGGCAGGACGTTGAACACGCCCGGCGGCACCCCCGCCTCCAGCGCCAGCTCGGCCAGGCGCAGGCAGCTCAGGGGCGCCTTCTCGGACGGTTTCAGGACCAGGCTGTTGCCGCTTGCTAAAGCCGGGCCGATCTTCCAGGCCGCCATCAGCATCGGGTAGTTCCAGGGGATTACCGCCGCGACCACGCCGACCGGTTCGCGCGTGACCAGGGCCAGGCTGTCCGCGCCGGTGGGGGCGACCTGGTCGTAGATCTTGTCGATCGCCTCGCCATACCAGCGGATGCAGTTCTGGGCCAGCTGCACGTCCACGCTCAGGCTGTAGCGGATGGGTTTACCCATGTCGAGGGTTTCCAGCAAGGCCAGCTCGTCGCGGTGCGCCAGCATCAGGTCGGCGAAGCGGACCAGCACCCGCTTGCGCTCGCTTGGCGCCATGCCGGCCCAGCGGCCGTCCTCGAAGGCCCTGCGGGCGCTGGCGACGGCGGCATCGGCGTCCGCGGCATCGCAGCGCGCGACCTCGGCCAGCTTGCGGCCATCGATGGGGGAGATGCAGTCGAAGCGGGCCCTGGTGCGCGCGTCGACGCGAAATCCGTCGATGAAGGCGCGGCCGTCGATGACCAGATTGACAGCCCGTTGATGCCATGATGGAGTCGACATATCAGTTTCCCTTCCTTGAAGTGCAACACTTGACCTTAAATACGAGCAAAGTTGATCCAACGGCCGAATTCTGCCTTTATAATCGCGAATTTTCCGCCCGATAATTCTTGCTTCCCGGAGCCACCACCGCATGAACACCACTTTGATCGTTTTCGTCGCGCTTTACATGCTCGGCACGCTGGGGCTCGGGATGTGGGCGGGCACGCGGATCAAGAATACCGCCGACTTCGCCGTGGCCGGCCGCAGCCTGCCGCTGATCATGGTGATCACCACCACCTTCGCCACCTGGTTCGGCGCCGAGACCGTGATGGGCGTGCCCGCCAAGTTCGTGCAGGGCGGCCTGAACGCCATCATCGAGGATCCGTTCGGGGCCGGCATGTGCCTGATCCTGGTCGGCCTGTTCTTCGCCAAGAAGCTGTACAAGCTGAACCTGCTCACCATCGGCGACTACTACCGCCAGCGCTACGGCAAGGGCATCGAGATCTTCTGCTCGGTGGCGATCATCCTGAGCTACCTGGGCTGGGTTGCGGCGCAGATCACCGCGCTGGGCCTGGTGTTCACGGTGCTGACCGGCGGCGCGATGTCGCCGGCCATGGGCATGCTGGTCGGTACCCTGGCGGTGCTGGTCTACGTGGTGGTGGGCGGCTTCCTGGCGGTGGCGATCACCGACTTCGTCCAGATGATCGTGCTGGTGGTCGGCATGAGCATCATCGCCTTCTTCGCGGCCGACCTGGCCGGCGGTTCCGACAAGGTGCTGGCGATGGCCCAGCAGGCCGACCTGTGGCGCGTGCTGCCGGAGCCCACCTTCACCGACATCGCCTTCTTCGTGGGTGCGGCCGTCACCATGATGTTCGGCTCGATCCCGCAGCAGGACGTGTTCCAGCGCGTGATGTCGGCCAAGGACGCGCCCACCGCGCGCACCGGCGCCGTGATCGGCGGCGCCAGCTACATCCTGTTCGCCTTCGTGCCGATGTTCATCGTCGCCGCGGCCGTGGTGGTGATGGGTAACTCGGCGATGGAGATCGCCCAGAACGACTACCAGCGCCTGCTGCCGACCTTCATCATGACCAAGATGCCGCTGGTCATGCAGATCCTGTTCTTCGGCGCCCTGCTGTCGGCGATCAAGAGCACCTCGTCGGCGACCCTGCTGGCGCCGTCGACCAGCTTCGTCGAGAACATCCTCAAGAACCTGCGTCCGGGCATGAGCGACAAGCAGAACCTGCTGGCGATGCGCATCACCATCGTGATCTTCGCCGCCCTGGTGCTGACCTATGCGATCGCGATGGAAGGCACCTCGATCTACGAACTGGTGTCGAGCGCTTACCAGGTGACCCTGGTGGGCGCCTTCGTGCCGCTGGTGATGGGCCTGTACTGGAAGCGTGCGACCACCCAGGGCGCGATCGTGTCGATCGGCGCGGGCATCCTGGTGTGGCTGCTGTTCTTCGAAGGCGTGACCACCTGGGGCGAGCACTTCCCGGGCCAGCTGGCCGGGCTGATGGCGGCCTTCGTGGGCATGTTCGTGGGCTCGCTGGCGCCGCAGTTCGTTCGCGATGGTGGGGAGCCGACGAAGCATATTGTTGGGGCGAGTGCTTAAGCTAAGGCTGTACCTGCAAAATTGGGTTCCGGCCTTCGCCGGAACGACGTGCTGATGGAGTGGGCCGATAGAGCTGATTCGATACGCTAAGCTCAAGACCGTCGTTCCCGCGCAGGCGGGAACCCAAGTTCGTTGCAAGCCACCGACTACGCCATCCACCCCTTCCCCACCACCTCCTCCAGCGTCAAATCCAGGCAATACCCGATCCGCTCCACCATCTCGTCGATCTGCGCCCGCGTGATCGACAGCGGCGGCGCCACGATCATGCGGTCGCCTACCGCGCGCATGATCACCCCGTTGTCGAACATGTGCTTCCGGCACAGCATTCCTACCGCCTGCTCCGCCGGGAAGGCGTCGCAGTCGTGCACCGTCGCCCCCTTGCGCCGCACCAGGTTCAGCCCCGCCGTCATGCCGCAGGTCTCGGCATGTCCGACCAGCGGGTGCATCGCCAGCGAGGCGAAGCGCGACTTCAGGTGCGGGCCGGTCTCCAGCGCCACGCGCTCGACCAGGCCTTCGGCCTCGATGATTCGCAGGTTCTCCAGCGCCGCGGCGCAGGCCGAGGGGTGGCCGGAATAGGTGAAGCCGTGGTTGAAGTCGCCGCCCTTCTCGATCAGGACGTGCGCCACGCGCCCGCTTACCAGCACGCCGCCGAGCGGCACGTAGCCCGAGGTGACGCCCTTGGCAAACGCGATCAGGTCGGGCTGGAAGCCCATCAGCTCGCAGCCGAACCAGGTGCCCAGGCGCCCGAAGCCGCAGATCACTTCGTCCGACACCAGCAGGATGTCGTACTTGTCGCAGATGCGCTGAATCTCGGGCCAGTAGGTCGCAGGCGGGATGATCACGCCACCCGCGCCCTGCACCGGCTCGCCGATGAAGGCGGCCACCCGCTCCGGGCCCACTTCCAGGATTTTTTCCTCCAGCCAGCCGGCGGCGTGCAGGCCGAACGCGGCTTCGCTCGTGCCGCGCGGTGCTTCCGCGTAGCTGGGTTGGTCGATGTGGACGATGCCGGGAATCGGCAGCGAACCCTGCGCGTGCATGCCGGCCATGCCGCCCAGCGAGGCCCCGGCCATGGTACTGCCGTGGTAGGCGTTGCGACGGCTGATGATGACTTCGCGATCGGGCTCACCAAGCAGCTGCCAGTAGCGCCGCACCATGCGCACGATGGTGTCGTTCGCTTCCGAGCCGCTGCCGGTGAAGAACACGTGCTGGAACTGGGGAGGAGACAGCCGGGCCAGCAGCGCCGCCAGCTTCACCGCGGGCACGTTGGTGGTATTGAAGAAGCTGTTATAGAAGGGCAGCTGCAGCATCTGCGCATGCACCGCGTCGGCGATGCTGGCGCGGCCGTAGCCGGCGTTCACGCACCACAGGCCGGCCATGCCGTCGATGATCTTCTTGCCTTCCGAATCCCACAGGTAGACGTCGTCGGCGCGCACGATCACGCGCGCGCCACGCTCCCTCAGCGCGGCGTGGTCGGTGAAGGGGTGCAGGAAGTGCGCGCTGTCGAGGCGCTGCAGTTCCTGGGTGTCATAGGTCTCGCGTGCCTCGGGCGTGGCGACGCGCAGCGAGGCGACCGGGGTATTGGTGGTCATGATCGACTCCCATTTTTTGTGTGAATCCGATCAGACGTGCAGGAGCAGGTGTTCCCGCTCCCACGGGCTGATGACGCGCATGAATTCCTGGTGCTCGAGGTCCTTCACCGCCGAGTACACGTCGATGAAGCGCTCGCCCAGCACGTCGCGCAGGCGGTCTTCGCGGCGCAGCAGGGTGATGGCCTCGGACAGGCCCTGCGGCAGCTCGACCGGCATGTCATAGGCGCTGACTTCGACCATCTGGCTCGGCTCGACCGCGTCCAGCATGCCCAGGTAACCGCAGGCCAGGGTGACGGCCAGCGCGAGATAGGGATTGGCGTCGGCGCCGATCACGCGGTTCTCGATGCGCCGGTCCTGGGCGCCGGATACCGGCACGCGGAAGCCCACGGTGCGGTTGTCCATGCCCCACTGCAGGTTGATCGGCGCCGCCGAATGGCGCACGATGCGGCGGTAGGAGTTCACGTAGGGCGCGATGATGGCCATCGCCGAAGGCATGTAGCGCTGCAGGCCGCCGATGTAGTGGCGGAAGGCTTTCGAAGGCGTGCCGTCGGGATTGCTGAAGATGTTGTGGCCGCTCTCGAGGTCGACCACGCTCTGGTGCACGTGCATCGCCGAGCCGGGTTCGTCCGCCATCGGCTTGGCCATGAAGGTGGCGTACATCTCGTGCTTGAGCGCCGCTTCGCGCAGGGTGCGCTTGAAGTAGAAGACCTTGTCGGCCAGGCCGAGCGGGTCGCCGTGCAGGAAGTTGATCTCCATCTGGCCTGCGCCGATCTCGTGGATGAGCGTGTCGACGTCGAGGTTCATCATCTCGCAATAGTCGTAGATGTCCTCGAACAGCGGGTCGAATTCGTTGACGGCGTCGATGCTGTAGACCTGGCGGCTGGTCTCGGCGCGGCCGCTGCGGCCCACCGGCGAGGACAGCGGCAGGTTCGGGTCGATGTTCTTGGCCGTGAGGTAGAACTCGAGCTCCGGCGCCACCACCGGCTTCCAGCCGCGCTCCGCATACAGCTTGAGCACGCGGCGCAGCACGCTGCGCGGCGCGTAGTCGACCAGCGTGCCGTCGGAGAAGTAGCAGTCGTGGATGACCTGGGCGGTGGGATCGACCGCCCACGGCACCATGGTGATGGTGGTGGGGTCGGCCTTGAGGATCATGTCGCGGTCGGTGGCCGCGATGGCGCGGTTATACGATTCGTCGCGCTCGGGGGTGTTGCCGGTGACGGTCATGCCCAGCACCACTTCGGGGATGCGCATGCCGCGGTCTTCGGTGAACTTCACGCGGGGGAGGATTTTTCCACGGGCGACGCCGGTCAGGTCGGGGACCAGGCATTCGATTTCGGTGACCCGTTTCGCGTTGAGCCACTCCTCCATGTCGGTGTAAGAAAAATTGTCGCGGATTGCCATGATTGCCTCACTGTCTGGTTCGGATCGAGTGCGCACCGCCGGCGCAGGCCAGGTGCGCTCGCACATCAGGCAGGAAAGCTATGGAACGGCGTCGCTGGCCCAGGGAAAGGCCGCCTCCAAGGCAGGGATGCTCATGCGCCCCTCTCTTTTTTCTGCTGCTGGTATTCGCGGCAGGCCTGGCCGAAGGCGCCGAACATCTTCATCGAATACGGGTTGTGCTGAATGCGCCACTCGGGGTGCCATTGCACCGCCAGCGTGAAGCCGGGCGCGGTGGAGACCGAGAAGGCTTCGACCAATCCGTCCTCCGCTACCGCTTCGACCGTCAGGCCGGGCGCGAGTTCGTTGACGCCCTGCCCGTGCAGCGAGTTCACCGGAATCTCCGGCACGCCGAGCATGCGCTCGAGGCAGCCGCCCGGCGTGAGCGTGACGTTGTGGGCGTCGCCGTACTGCTCGTCCATGCCGAGTTCGGGATTCTCGCGGTGGTCGAACTTGCCGGCCACCGCCTGCACCGCTTGGTGCAGGCTGCCGCCCAGGGCCACGTTCATCTCCTGGAAGCCGCGGCAGATCGCGATGATCGGGATGCCGCGCTTGACCGCTTCGCGGATCAGGGGCAGCGTGGTCTGGTCGCGCGCCGGGTCCTGCGGCAGCGAGGGATCGAGCACTTCTTCGGAATAGTAGCTGGGGTGGACGTTCGAGGCCGAGCCGGTCAGCATGATGCCGTCGCACAGGGCCAGCATGGTTTCCAGGTCCAGCGAAGCGCCCAGCGAGGGCAGGATCATGGGGGCGCAGTCGGCGCCGAGGACGACCGCGTCGACATACTTGTGCTGGGCCGCGTGATAAGGGTGTTCGCCGAAATCACGCGTGCATGCGGGGACGAATACGATGGGGCGCATGGTCTCTACCTTGTCGTGAAGCGCACGAAACCATGATACGAGCATTCCGGTCCGGGCGCGAGTGGCCTATGACTCAGATCAAAGCGCCAGGTTGACGAAGCGGCCGGAGCATGCTTCCATCCTGCTGATCTGCCTGAGGGTGTGAATCCCATAGCAAAAGCTTAACGGTAACTCGAGAAGCATGCCAACACGGTAAGGCAGACGGGGCGGCGAAATACTATTTCATGCGATGCCCTTCCATGAAATTTTATTTCGCCACGGAAATTACCCCCTTTACTGCTTCAGCGCCGCCAGCGCCGCCGCCAGGACGGTATCCCGGCCGCTACGCAGGTCAGCCACCGTCGGCGCCGCCTTGACGGTCGGCTGGATGCCGTGACCGACCCAGGCGCGCCCGTCCGGATAGGTGTCGGCCTTGGTGCAGATGCGCGCCACGCCGCCGCCCGGCAGCTTGATGAACAGCGGCTGGCCGGTGCTGCCGCCGGTCGCCTCGCCCACGATCGGTCCGCGCCCCATGCCCTCATAGGCCACCATGAAGTCTTCCGCCGCCGAGTAGGTCGCGCCCGAAGTCAGGACCGCCACCGGGCCCCGGAACAAGCGCTTGCCGTCGGGCTGGCGGTCGTTCAGCTTGCCTTCGAAGTCCGGCATCGGGCGCTTCCATGCGCGGTAGGACGGCAGGTACTGGCGCGTCGCCCATTTGCCGGTCGCGAAAGGCTTGTCGGTCAGCGTGGCCAGCACGCGCCAGCCTTCGGACGAATTGCCGCCGCCGTTGTTGCGCAGGTCGATGATCAGCGCCGAGCTCGCGGCGATCTGGTCGAAGGCCGCGAGGAAGGCGTCGGCGGCCCGGCTGTCGCCGAAGCTGTTCAGGGCCACGTAGCTCACGTTGCCCGGCAGCTTGCGCAGTTCAAAAGGAGGATTGCCGCCCGCCGCCTTGCCGAAGGTTTCCGCGTCGACGCGCTTCGCCTCCAGCTTCACCGTCTTGCCGTCGGCATGGCGGAAAGTCAGGCGCGGCGCCTTGTCGCGCGGACCCATCAGGAACTGGTAGCCGTACACGCGGATATCCCTGTCCTGCGGAGTCGAGGCACTCACATAGGGCGCGATCTCGCGCTGGGCGTAGGCGACGACCGGCTCGCCGTCGACCTCGACGATCTCGGAGCCCGGGACCACGCCGCCCGCCCGCAAAGCCGGGTCGAACACCTCGCGGACCAGCACCCGGCCCTCGACCAGCTGCGTCTTCATGAGCGGCCGCGCCATCATCGCGTTGCGCAGCTCCGGCCCGGGGTAGACATTGGTATGCCCGTCCTGCAGCTTCGCGCACAGCTCCATCAGCACGCGGTAGTAGTCGGCGGTGGAGGTGGTGGCGCGCACCTTCGGCAGATAGTCGAGGTAGAGCCGGTCCCAGTCAAGCTCCTTGAGCTTGTCGACGTACACGAAGTTGTACTTCACCTCGGACCAGAATTTCGACAGGCCGGCGATCTTCTCGTCTTCGCTGATGTTCTCGCGGTAGGGCGAGCCGAGTGCGGGCGAATCGAACAGCAGCGCTTCGCGCGCCTCAGCGGGCTTGGCGTCCTGCGCGAAGGCTGCCCCGGACAAGGCCGCAAGGACTGCGGCGGCGATGATGTGACGTACCATGGAATCTCCCTTGTTTTGATGGGGGCGATTCTACGAAGCGGAAAGGCCGTTGTGGGAGGGTAATGCGACAGGCTGCATGATTCGCGGAGCAGTCTGCGGTAGCAATCTGTTACAGCTGTGCCGTGCACAGTCTTGTAGTGTATTGCGTATGGAAGGAAAACCGGGCGCGCGTCGCGCTCCGGTGCACCTCATGGAGAAACTATGAAACCCCTGTTCGCCGTCCTCGCCTTGCTGGCATCGCTGAACCATGCTGCTGCCGGCGAGATCTCGCTGTTCACCGATGCGGACTTCCGCGGTCGTCCGCTGAGCCTGCGTGGTCCGGTCACGAACCTGGAAGCGCTCGGGTTTAACGACCGCGCATCGTCGGCCATCGTCCGCTCGGGCAGCTGGGAGATCTGCGAGCACAAGGATTTCGGCGGCCGCTGCATCGTGCTGGAGCCGGGCGAATACCGGATGTTCGAGGGTTTCAACGACGTGGCTTCCTCGGTGCGGGAACTGGAGCGCGGACGCGGACGCGATGGATACCGTGACCGTGACCGGCGCCACGACGAGGGCGGGTGGGGACGGCGCGGTCCTGGCGGCGACAACCGGCGCGGCCCGCCGGTCGAGCTGTTCGCCGATCGCCAATTCGGCGGCGAAGGCATCATGCTGGAAAGCGATGTGCACAGCCTGCGTTCACGCAATTTCAACGACCGCGCGGGCTCGATGATCATCCGCGAAGGCGAATGGCAGCTGTGCGAGCATGACGATTACCGCGGCCGCTGCATCGTCTACGGGCCGGGCCGCTATTCGTCCCTGCGCGGCCTGGACGGCATCGCGTCGTCGCTGCGCAGGGTGCGCTGATACCCTGGCGAACTACTTCTTGTACTCGTAGTACTTGCGCGCGTCGCCGCGCACCTGCTCGGCCGGGTACTTGGCCCGGTTGAGCACCATCTTTTCCTGCACCGCCGCGAACAGGTCGACGTCGAGCTTGTCGGCCAGGCGCACCAGGTAGACCAGCACGTCGGCCATCTCGTGGCGCACCTGTACCAGCTTGTCCGGACCGGGTTCCTCGGGCCGGCCATGCTGGAGCCACTGGAAATGCTCCAGCAGCTCGGCCGCCTCGACGCTCAGGGCCGAGGCCAGGTTCTTGGGCGTGTGGAACTGGTCCCAGTCGCGCTCGTCCACGAAGGCGCGGACGAGATCGCGCAGCCGGATGAGATCACTGTCCGCGGCGTTCGTCACGCACCTGGTCTCCATCGAGGTAGCCGGTGAGGACGCGCTGCAGCTTGGGCGCGATCTCGTCGTAGCTGCTGACCGTGATGCCGAGGTCGCGCAGCAGGCCGTCGTGCACGCCGTAGACCCAGCTGTGGATGGTCAGCGGCTGGCCGCGTTCCCAGGCGTCGCGCACGATGGTGGTCTGGGCCACGTTGATCACCTGCTCGGCCACGTTCAGTTCGACCAGGCGGTTGACGGCGGCGCGGCCGACCACGTTGCCGAGGTACTTGCCGTGCTTCTCGCGCACGTCGCGCACGTGGCCGAGCCAGTTGTCGGCCATGCCCACACGGGTGCCAGTGAGCGCTGCGCCGACGCCCGAGCAGCCGTAGTGGCCGCACAGGATGATGTGCTTCACCTTCAATACGTCGATGGCGAACTGCAGCACGCTCAGGCAGTTCAGGTCGGAGTGCGCGACCACGTTGGCGATGTTGCGGTGCACGAACAGCTCGCCCGGCAGCATGCCGAGCAGTTCGTTGGCGGGCACGCGGCTGTCCGAGCAGCCGATCCACAGGTATTCCGGCGCCTGCTGTTCCGACAGCGCCTTGAAGAAGTTCGGGTCTTCGGCCACCATCGAGGCGGCCCATTTGCGGTTGCGTGCGAACAGCTCTTCGGCGCTCACGCCCGTCGTGTTGTTATCCATTGTTTTCCCTGGTTGATGCGTGCTGAATGGACGAAAGTATACCAGCAGGCGAAAAAAAACCGCCGAGGGCTTTCGCCTTCAGCGGTTTTTCCTGTCCGGCTTCTTACTCGAAGAAGTCCTTGACCTTGTCCATCCAGCCCTTGCTCTGCGGGCTGTGCTTGGCGCCACCTTCGGTGGTCGAGCGTTCGAACTCGCGCAGCAGTTCCTTCTGCTTCTCGGTCAGCTTGACCGGGGTCTCGACGACCACGTGGCAGAACAGGTCGCCGGTGTAGCCCGAACGGACGCCCTTGACGCCCTTGCCCTTGAGGCGAAAGGTCTTGCCGGTCTGGGTACCTTCCGGCACCGTGAACGACACCTTGCCGGTGAGCGTAGGCACTTCGATCTCGCCGCCCAGCGCCGCCTTGGCGAAGGAAATCGGCATCTCGCAGTGGAGGTCGTCGCCCTCGCGCTGGAACACCGGGTGCGGCTTGATGTGGATCTCGACGTACAGGTCGCCCGCCGGTCCCCCGTTCGTGCCCGGCTCGCCGTTGCCGGTCGAGCGGATGCGCATGCCGTTGTCGATACCGGCCGGGATCTTCACTTCCAGCGTCTTGTTGCGCTTGATGCGTCCGGCGCCGCCGCAGGCTGCGCAGGGTTCCGGGATGATCTTGCCGCTGCCGTGGCACTTCGGGCAGGTCTGCTGGATGCTGAAGAAGCCCTGCTGCATGCGCACCTGGCCGTGGCCCGAGCAGGTGGTGCAGGTGACCGGCTGGGTGCCCGGCTTGGCGCCGCTGCCGTGGCAGGTGTCGCACTTGTCCCAGCTCGGCACGCGGATGGTGGTCTCGTAGCCGTGGGCGGCCTGCTCCAGGGTGATCTCGAGGTTGTAGCGCAGGTCGGCGCCGCGGTAGACCTGCGGGCCCGAGCTGCGGCCGCGGCCGCCGCCGCCGAAGATGTCGCCGAAGATGTCGCCGAAGGCGTCGCCGAAACCTCCGGCACCGAAGCCGCCCCCGCCGCCGCCCATGTTCGGGTCGACGCCGGCGTGACCGTAGCGGTCATAGGCCTCGCGCTTCTCCGGATTGGTCAGCATCTCGTAGGCTTCCTTGACCTCCTTGAACTTCTCTTCCGCTTCCTTGTTGTCGGGGTTGCGGTCAGGGTGGTACTTCATCGCAAGCTTGCGATAAGCCTTCTTGATGTCGTCTTCCGACGCGTTCTTGGCGACCCCGAGGATCTCGTAAAAATCACGCTTTGCCATTGGCGGCACCTTGCTTGTTGATCTGGTAAAACAGTTTGTGCAAAAAAACCGAGCCGGAGCACCAAACGGTCGCAGCGGCCCGGCATGTCCCGTAACGGGAAACGGACGAGTGTAACCCAGCTCGTCCGTCCCCGCTCGGGATTACTTCGCGTCTTTCACTTCCTTGAAGTCCGCATCCACGACATCGTCCTGCTGCGGCTGCTGTTCGCCGCCGGCAGCCTGGGCGCCGCCCGCGCCGGCTGCGCCAGCCTGCTGCGCCTGCATGTCGGCGTACATCTTCTCGCCCAGCTTCTGGGCCGCTTCCGACAGGGCTGCCGTCTTGGCGTCGATGTCCGCCTTGTCGCCGCTCTTGATCGCACCTTCCAGGTCGGCGATCGCCGCTTCGATCTTCTCCTTCTCGCCGGCTTCCAGCTTGTCGCCGTATTCGGTCAGGGACTTGCGGGTCGAGTGCACCAGCGCGTCGCCCTGGTTGCGGGCTTCGGCCAGTTCCTTGACCTTCTTGTCCTCTTCCGCGTTCAGCTCGGCATCCTTCACCATCTTCTGGATTTCGTCTTCCGACAGGCCCGAGTTGGCCTTGATGGTGATCTTGTTTTCCTTGCCGGTGGCCTTGTCCTTGGCGCCCACGTGCAGGATGCCATTGGCGTCGATGTCGAAGGTCACTTCGATCTGCGGGGTGCCGCGCGCCGCCGGCGGGATGCCCTCGAGGTTGAACTCGCCCAGGCTCTTGTTACCCGCTGCGATCTCACGCTCGCCCTGGTAGACCTTGATGGTCACGGCCGGCTGGTTGTCGTCGGCGGTCGAGAACACCTGCGAGAACTTGGTCGGGATCGTGGTGTTCTTGTGGATCATCTTGGTCATCACGCCGCCCAGGGTTTCGATGCCCAGCGACAGCGGGGTCACGTCCAGCAGCAGCAGGTCCTTGCGCTCGCCCGACAGGACCGAGCCCTGGATGGCGGCGCCGACAGCGACAGCTTCGTCCGGGTTGACGTCCTTGCGCGGATCCTTGCCGAAGAACTCCTTGACCTTTTCCTGCACCTTCGGCATGCGGGTCATGCCGCCGACCAGGATGATGTCGTCGATGTCGGAGACCTTGATGCCGGCATCCTTGATGGCGACGCGGCACGGCTCGATGGTCTTGGCGACCAGTTCCTCGACCAGGGCTTCCAGCTTGGCGCGGGTGATCTTCAGGTTCAGGTGGACCGGCGCGCCGTTCGCCATGGCGATGTAGGGCTCGTTGATTTCGGTCTGCTGCGCCGACGACAGTTCGATCTTGGCGCGCTCGGCCGAAGCCTTGATGCGCTGCAGGGCGATCGGGTCCTTCGACAGGTCGAGGCCGTTGATCTTCTTGAACTCGTCGATGATGTAGTCGATGATGCGCTGGTCGAAGTCTTCGCCGCCCAGGAAGGTGTCGCCGTTGGTCGACAGCACTTCGAACTGCTTCTCGCCATCGACGTCGGCGATCTCGATGATCGAGACGTCGAAGGTGCCGCCGCCGAGGTCGTACACGGCGATCTTGCGGTCGCCCTTGTCGGTCTTGTCCAGGCCGAATGCCAGCGCGGCGGCGGTCGGCTCGTTGATGATGCGCTTGACGTCCAGGCCCGCGATGCGGCCGGCGTCCTTGGTCGCCTGGCGCTGCGAGTCGTTGAAGTAGGCCGGCACGGTGATGACCGCTTCGGTCACTTCTTCGCCGAGGTAATCTTCGGCGGTCTTCTTCATCTTGCGCAGGACTTCAGCCGAGATCTGCGGCGGCGCCAGCTTCTTGTCGCGCACGCCGACCCAGGCGTCGCCGTTGTCGGCGGCCAGGATCTGGTAAGGCATCAGCGAGATGTCTTTCTGGACTTCTTTTTCCTGGAACTTGCGGCCGATCAGGCGCTTGACCGCGAACAGGGTGTTCTTCGGGTTGGTGACAGCCTGGCGCTTGGCCGGCGCGCCGACGAGGATCTCGCCGTCTTCCTGGTAAGCGATGATCGACGGCGTGGTGCGCGCGCCTTCCGCGTTCTCGATGACTTTCGGCTGGCCATTTTCCATGATGGCGACGCAGGAGTTGGTGGTTCCCAGGTCAATACCGATGATCTTGCCCATGTTGTTTTCCTTTTGAATGCTGTAGTTTCGGATAGAGTCAATATTGGGAAATACCGCGCCCTTTCAAGAGCGCAGTATCCAGCTCCTGCTTACTTCGGCGCCGCCGCCGTCACGATGGCCGGACGCAGCAGGCGGTCGGCGATCATGTAGCCCTTCTGCAGCACGGCGACCACGGTATTGGCCTCCTGCTCGGACGGCACCACGGCCACGGCCTGGTGCTTGTTCGGGTCGAGCTTCTCACCCGCCTGCGGCATCACTTCGACCAGGCGGTTCTTTTCGAACGCGGCGGTCAGCTGCTTGAGCGTCATTTCGACGCCTTCGCGGATCGCTTCGACGGTCTGCGACTCGACCTTCAGCGCCATTTCCAGGCTGTCGCGCACCGGCACCATGGCCTCGGCGAAGCTTTCGATGGCGAATTTGTGGGCCTTGCTGACGTCTTCCTGGGCGCGGCGGCGGATGTTTTCCGCGTCGGCCTTGGCACGCATGAAGGCGTCGTGCATCTCGGCCAGCTTGGCTTCAGTGGCGCTGAGCTGGGCTTCCAGTTCGGACTGCACCGAGGTGTCGGCCGTCGGAGGCACGCCGGCCTGGCCGGCGCTGGCCTGGGCCGCCTCGTTCGCGGCGGCGGCGGTAGCGGCATCAGCCTGCTGCGGCGCGGCGCCGTTGCCCTGTTGGGACAGCTCTTGGTTTTCTTGGTCTTGCATCGAAAAAACTCCTAGAATCAAGGACTTGGCTGAGTTGGTAACGTGTCCTGCATGACACACAGGGCCCTACATGGGGCGATGTCCTACATTTTCAAGGGGCATTCCCGGTACACCTTATGAAAAAGTAGAAATCATTTGTTACAAGATTTACGCTTTCCCTAAATCATTTCTCAATGAAAACTCTTACGCTTCCTGACAAGCTTGCAGTAAACACCGCAAGCATCCGGGAGCAGACATCATGAGACTTCAACTGATCAGTGGCGCCGTCGTGCTGTACACCTTCGCGGTGCTGGCATGGCTGTGCTATGTCGGCATCAGTGCGGCGCCCTGGCATGCATAAACTGAGCCGTCTATTTTAACAGGTCGACAAGACGGGCTTTACGCGCCCAGCTGGGCCGCGTGCTGCGCGCCGACCTGGGCATCGCGGCGCTGGGCCGCGCGCTGGGCCGGGGTCAGGATGGTCGGCCAGCCGATCAAGTGCTGTTCGGCGATCTCGGCCATGCCGGTGATCCAGGCCGGCGACTCGTTCAGGCAGGGAATGTAGTGGTATTCCTTGCCGCCGGCGGCCTCGAAGTCGTGGCGCACTTCCATATTGATCTCTTCCAGGGTTTCCAGGCAGTCGCTGGTGAAGCCCGGGCAGATCACGTCGATCCGTTCCAGCCCCTGGCGCGCCAGTTCCTGCACCGTGGGCGCCGTGTAGGGCTGCAGCCACTCGGCCTTGCCGAAGCGTGACTGGAAGGTGACGATGTATTCGTCGGCGCCCATGCCCAGCGCCACCGCCAGCAGGCGCGCGGTTTTCTGGCATTCGCAGAAATACGGGTCGCCCAGCATCAGGGTGCGCTTGGGCGTGCCGTGGAAGCTCATCACCAGCTTCTGGCCGCGGCCGTGGGCTTCCCAATACGATTCCACCTGCACCCGCAGCGCCTCGATATAACCTTCGTGGTCGTGGTAGTGGCGCACCAGGCGCAGCTCGGGGATATTGCGCACTTGCGCGTAGTGGGCATGGACGGCGTCCCAGACCGAGGCGGTGGTGGTGCCGGAATACTGGGGATAGGCCGGCAGGACCACGATGCGCTGGCAGTGATCGGCCTGCAGGCGCGCCAGCACGTCGGACAGCGAAGGCGAGCCGTAGCGCATCGCCATCACCACCTTCACGCCTTCATGACCGCGCTCGACGAGGGTCTTTTCCAGCAGCGCCGCCTGCTTCTGGGTGTGCACCTTGAGCGGCGAGCCTTCCTTGGTCCAGATAGTGCGGTACTTGGCGGCCGACTGGCCGGAACGGAAAGGCAGGATGAACAGGTTCAGGATGAACCACCAGATCCTGGCCGGGATCTCGACCACGCGCGGATCGGAAAGGAACTGCTTCAGGTAGCGGCGGACGGCCTTGCGGGTGGGTTCGTCCGGCGTACCCAGGTTGACCAGCACGATGGCGCTGGAGGGCACGGTACCGTGGGGGAAAGGCGGTTCGTTTCGAAAGGGCATGAGCGAAAGATATTGAAAGGACGCCCAATATTATAAGTGGCGTCCCATGGCCGGACGTGTCTACCGCGAACAACAGCGGGTCATCAGGTGCTGGTATGCAGGCGCACGTCGATGTTGTTGCGGGTCGCGTTCGAGTAGGGGCAGACCACGTGGGCCTTGTCGACCAGCTCCTTCAGCTGGGCCTGATCCATTCCGGGCGCCTTGATGCTCAGGTCGACCTCGATGCCGAAGCCGGTCGGGATCGGGCCGATGCCGACGTCGCCGGTGACGGTCAGGTCGGGCGGCAGCGTGACTTTTTCCTTGCCGGCCACGAACTTGAGCGCGCCGAGGAAGCAGGCCGAATAGCCGGCCGCGAACAGCTGTTCGGGATTGGTGCCCGAGCCGCCGCCACCGCCGAGTTCTTTCGGGGTGCTCAGCTTCAGGTCAAGCACATTGTCGGAACTTTTCGAGGTGCCTTCACGGCCGCCTTGCGAGGTGGCCTGGGCGCGGTACAGCACGTTGTCAATGCTCATTCGAATTCCTCCTGTCGTGGTCTGGACGTGTCCGCGGAGCGGAGCGTTGATTACTTTGCCATAGAACGGATTTTCCGGTAGCCCGCAAGCTGCCGTTTCCGGCTTACCCGAACGGGGTAATTCACCCGGCAGACGCGCACGATTAGTTTCCTTGGAGCATACTGATTTGCAGGAGAGGAGGCAGTCAACGATGGCACACCAACCCAATGCCCGCCTGGCGGTGCTGATCGACGCTGACAATGCGCAGTCGTCCATCATCCGGCAACTGCTCGTCGAGATTTCGAAGTACGGGGTCGCGACCGTCAAGCGCGTCTATGGCGACTGGACCACGCCCAACCTCAAGGGCTGGAAGGAATCGCTGAACGCGAATGCGCTGCAGCCGATCCAGCAGTTCAGCTACACGACCGGGAAGAACGCGACGGATTCCTCGCTCATCATCGATGCAATGGACTTGCTGCATTCCGGTCGCCTGGACGGGTTCTGCCTCGTCTCGTCCGACAGCGATTTCACCCGCCTCGCGACACGTATCCGCGAGTCAGGCCTGGTCGTGTATGGCTTTGGCGAACAAAAAACACCACCCGCATTCGTGGCTGCATGCGACAAATTCATTTACACGGAAATCCTGCGCGCCGATAAACCACCAGCATCGGCACCGTCAGTCGAGCCAGGCGAGTCCAAACCTCTGGAAAGTCTCTTGAAGAATGCCGTGACCGCGGCAATGCAGGAAGATGGCTGGGCGCTGCTCTCGACTGTCGGCTCCTTGATCACGAAAACCAATCCCGCATTCGATGCGCGCAATTACGGTTTCGGGAAGCTGGGCGAGCTCGTACGCGCACAGCCTTACCTCGAGCTGAAGACAAGCAGCGTGAGCGAGGCGGCCGGCGCGACGCTGCATGTCCGGTTCCGGGATAAAGGAAAGGCGGCGCCAGCCGCAGTGGCCAAGTTGCCCGTCACTGCGGACTGAAGGCTGTCCGGCTCAGGAAGCCAGCAACTCCCGCGCATGCTTGCGCGTCGTCTCCGTAATCTCGATCCCGCCCAGCATGCGCGCCACTTCTTCCACGCGCGCCCGGGTGTCGAGCACGTCGATGCGCGAGACCGTGCGGCCCTCGATGGTGGCGCCCTTGGCCACCTGGAAGTGCTGGTTGGCCTGGCTCGCCACCTGCGGCAGGTGGGTCACGCACAGCACCTGGCGCTGCTGGCCCAGGCGCTTGAGCAGGCGCCCCACCACCTCGGCCACGCCGCCGCCGATGCCGGTATCGACCTCGTCGAAGATCAGGGTCGGCGTGGTGGTCGCGTGCGCGGTGATCACGGCAATCGCCAGCGAGATGCGCGCCAGTTCGCCGCCCGAGGCCACCTTGGCCAGCGGCCGCGCCGCCACCCCGAGATGGCCGGCCACCAGGAATTCGACCTGCTCGAGGCCGTGCGCGCCGGGTTCGCCGGGGTTGAGCGCCACCTCGAAGCGGCCGCCGCTCATGCTCAGTTCCTGCATCGCGCTGGTGACGCCCTTGCCCAGCTCCACGGCCGCCTGCTGGCGCCGCTTCGACAGGCGCTCGGCCACCTTCATGTAGGCCGCCTTGGCCTTCTCTTCCTGCTTGCGCAAGCCTTCCAGGTCGCTGGCGTCGGCCAGCTGGCGCAGCCGGGTGGCCAGCGCGGCGTGTTCCTCGTGCAGTTCTTCGGGCGTCACGTGGTACTTGCGCGCGGCGCCGTGCAGCGCTTCCATGCGCGCGTCCACTTCGCGCAGGCGGCCCGGATCGAGTTCGACCTTGTCGATGTAGTTGTTCAGCGCGTACACCGCTTCCTGCAGCTGGATGCGCGCCGGCTCCATGCAGTCGAGCACTTCCTGCAGCTGCGCGTCGACGTCGACCAGCTTGCCCAGCTTGGCGTTGAGCGAGGACAGCTGCGACAGGATCGGGTGGTCGGCTTCCGAGATGGCCTGCAGCGCTTCCTGCGCGCCTTCGAGCAGGCTGGCGGCATGCGACAGGCGGCTGTGCTCGTTGCTGATCTCGGCCCATTCGCCGGCCTTCGGCGCCAGCTTGTCGAGCTCGCTCACCTGCCACTCCAGGCGCTCGCGTTCGAGCAGCACCTTGCGCGCATCGTTCTCGAATTCCTCGCGCTGGCGCACCAGCGCGCGCCAGGCTTTATAGGCGCTCGCGGTGGCCTGCACCTCTTCGCTGGCGGCCGGGTCGCGCACGGCGATCTGGTTGTCGAGCAGGGCGCGCTGGGCGTCAAGCTTGAGCAGCGACTGGTGCGCATGCTGGCCGTGGATGTCGACCAGCATGTCGCCCAGCTCGCGCAGCTGCGCGGCGGTGGCGCTGATGCCGTTGATCCAGGCCTTGGAGCGGCCGGCGTTGTCGATCACGCGGCGCATCAGGGCCACGCCTTCCTCGGTCGGGAATTCGTTGGACAGCAGCCACGCGGAGGCCGTGGGCGTCAGCGCGAATTCGGCGGTGATGTCGGCCTTGGCCGCGCCTTCGCGCACCATGCTTGCGTCGCCGCGCCCGCCCAGCGCCAGTTGCAGCGCGTCGATCAGGATCGACTTGCCGGCGCCGGTCTCGCCGGTGAACACCGTGAAGCCATGCGCGAACTCGAGTTCGATGGCGTCGACAATGACGAAATCACGGATGGTAAGTGTGCGCAGCATGAAAAATCGGGTCTCCTGTTTTTGCTCTGCTTGTGACGGGATTACGTCAATTTGCCTTCGTTGGTCGGGTATTCGTTCCAGTGCAGCTTTTCGCGCAGCGTGTGGTAATAGCTCCAGTCGCGCGGATGCAGGAAGGTGATCGTGTGCGGCGAGCGCGAGATGACGATGCGGTCGCCCAGCTGCAGGCTGGTGAAGGTCTGCATGTCGAAATTGACGCTGATGTCGCGCCCCGCCACCAGTTCGACCACGATCTCGCTGGAATCGGGCACGACGATCGGCCGGTTCGACAGCGCGTGCGGCGCGATCGGCACCAGCACGATGCCCCGCACTTTCGGGTGCAGCAGCGGCCCGCCGGCCGACAGCGCGTAGGCGGTCGAGCCGGTGGGCGTCGAGATGATCAGGCCGTCCGCCCGCTGGTTGTACATGAATTCGCCATCCACGATGAGCTTGAGCTCGACCATGCCGGCGCCGGTGCCGCGCGCCACCACCACGTCGTTGAAGGCGACGCTGCAGAAGATCTCCTGGCCGTCGCGCACCACGCGCGCTTCCAGCAGGGTGCGCTCGCCGCTGCGGGCCTGGCCCTGCAGGATCTCGTGCAGCGCCGGCACCATGCGGTCGAGCGGAATGTCGGTGATGAAGCCCAGCCGGCCCGAGTTGATGCCGATGAGCGGAATGTCGTACTTGGCGAGCTGGCGCGCGATGCCGAGCATGGTGCCGTCGCCGCCCATGACCACCGCGTAGCTGCCCTGCTCGCCGATCTCGGCCACCGTCATGGCCTCGATGCCGTCGATACCGAGGTAGGCGGCGGTATCGGTCTCGAACACCACCCGGTAGCCTTCCTTGGCCAGGAACTCGGTGAGCTGCCGGGCCGGCTCCTCGATGCCGGGGGTATTTTGCCGCACCACGAGCGCGATGATTGGTTGCTTTTCAGGCGTCACAGGCATGGTTCCAGGGCGGTTGGGTCGGGACTACGGAGATTAACCGATTATCCCTGCGTCTGCTATATGGGTGCCCTGCGGGCGCTCGCAAATGAGTCGGGTAGCAGAGCTGTGTCTCCACAGCCCCGCCCCCTAAGAACCGTACGTGCCAGTTTCCCGGCATACGGCTCAAGTTTCTACGAAGGCCCGTTTCACCGGACCCGGTTTCTCCAACTTGACTCCTTGGCTATGCACCTGCTTATGGCAAGTGTCATGCAGCAGAACCTCATTGGACGCTATCTCTTTGCCTCCCTTGCAGCGCTCAATGATGTGATGCACGTGCATGTCTCCGATTTCCAGTAACTGCTGACATACAAGGCATCGACCATGTTGAGACATCCACAAGTCGGCTAATCTTTTTCTGCCTTGGGTCGATTGCTCCATGCGCCAACATGCACGCTTTTCGAAGTACTCTTCCCACGCAGGATCGTAGGGATTCGCATCCGCCTTGATCTTCTGATGACGCTCTATCGGAAGTTGCGCCGCGTGTCTCAACATCCGATACGCAGGCTCTTCCTTCCCGGACAAATCATCGATCCGTACTGCAAACATCCAACTTCTCTCGCCGATTCGATGAAAATACCGCTCTTTTATCCAGTTATTGATTTTCTTCGGATGGCGGCGTTTCGCCCATTTCCACAAACAGTACCAAATCTGATGGTCCACATACGAAAAGGCATGTTTTGAAACCACGTGTCGGTGATACCTTGCCCAGCCATCGATCATCGGGTTCAATACCTCAATGATCTTCGACTGTGGCGCCGCACTCAGCTCCTTTACAAGACCCCGCACCTTCTGCAGGAAAGCCTTGACGTTCTTCCGGGATGGCGTGATTAACAATTTACTGTTATATCGCCTTATGTTTTGGCCCAGGAAGTCATATCCCTCCGTGATGTGACTGATTTTCGTCTTTTCGGGTGAAAGCAGCAAACCCCGACCAGCAAGAAATCTTTCTATCGCTGGTTTGATCCGCTCTTCCAATAACTCCTTGGTAACACCCGTGATAACAAAATCATCCGCATAACGTACAAGGTTTACTTTCGCCTTCATGCATCGGTCCTTGCTCCCAAGCTCAAGTCTGAGAGCTTCTTCCAATCCATTCAGCGCAAAGTTCGCCAGCACCGGACTGATGATCCCGCCTTGCGGCGTTCCTTTCTGCGTCGGCGCAGATACGTTGCCCTCCAAGTAACCGGCTTTCAACCATTTCCTCAATATACTCGTGTCCATCGGGACATTTTCGAGCAACCAGTCATGGTCGATGTTGTCGAAGCAGCCTTGAATATCTGCTTCGAGAATCCACTCCGCCGAACGACGTGCTCCTTTATCGTTCGGATTTCCGTGATAGCGCGCGTTCAGATAACACTGTGCGATCGCATCATGGGTGGAGCGAGCCTTGCGAAACCCATATGACTGCTCATCGGAGATCGTTTCAGACACTGGGTCCAAAGCCAGCAAGTATAAAGCCTGCATGGCCCGGTCCCGCATCGTCGGGATACTCAGGGGTCGCATTTTCCCATTACTCTTCGGGATATATATTCGCTTGAGCGGTAGTGGTCGGTACCCTTTCCGCTTTAACGAATACACCGCGTCCATCTTGGTTGCCGGAGTCGACCACGTTTCTCCATCCACTCCGGGCGTGCGTTTGCCTTGGTTCTCAGTTACCCGTCTTACGGCCAACGCTTTGCCATAAAACGAACTGGTCAGCAACCTTTGCAAGGCTTTCACCTTGTTCCAGCGCTTTTCCTGAGTCGCCTTCACGATACGAATCTGCATTCTTCTGACATGCCTGTACGCCTCGGCCCAATCGATTCCGTGCCAAGGTGTCATCATGTCGGCAAGCGCACACGTTGACTTCCCGCTCATTTGCCTTCCTGCCTTCGAAGATTACGCAAACGCTCTCGTGACGAGAAACCAGCTGGAAGTCTGCCCGCTTTCGCGTTGGGTGACTCCGGTTTAACCCTGCACCCATATCCGCGCCATTACAGCCCGGCCTTCGCTTTCTCCAGCCTCCTTTACCCGCCTATCCAACAGTGTTCCTTACGGTCCACCTGCCCAAGGGCAGACAGACGGGCTTACCCTGTTCCGTTGCTTCAACAGAATGGTTAGGTTCCTTCTTTACGCCGGGGACCATGTCGTCTGCGTGCTCCCTAGTCAGACGGGATACACCAAATCCCATAGCTTTTGCCCTCAGCCTTACAGCATCTTTGGCTGGACTGTTAATCACGACGCTTGCGAAGGTTCACTTTCGTTAACCATCTTCCACTCAAGCCAGGCCCAGCTCTCCGCGTGATGCTCGCAGAGGTCCTCATACCTCACGGTATGATTTAGGTCTTTCGACCGCGGTACCTTGTCCCTGAAGCTTCGCACCCAGCCGTTACCAGCCACGCACGTTCAGGTAGGCTACTGCTGGCAGAACAGCAGGTTCTATCATCCGATTCCTCCCGGAAGTAGAACGGTTGAAACAGCGACTTTCAGGTCGCACCTGTACAAATAAACAGTATAACGGGCGCCCCGCGCTTCCGGCAAGATCAGATCAAGAGTCCGACCGCCACCGCCAGCGACACCGTCATGATCAGGGTGAGCAGGTGCAGCACCATCAGGACCACCCAGCGCAGCGCCGTCACGATCCGCCCGCCGCCGAACACGCGCCGCATCGCGGTCGGCAGGTAGAACACCAGCCAGGCCAGCAGCACGACGCGGACGAAGTTCCAGCCGTCCGCCAGCATGAACAGGCTCAGCATCAGGAAGGCGAAGGCATTGCTGTGCAGGGCGAACAGGAAGTGCTCGCCGTAGCGCCGCCCCGAGCCGAGGTAGAGCAGCTTCAGGTAAAGCGCGAACACCGGCATCATCAGGAAGATCGCGTACGGCGTATAGCTGAAGAACACGCGCTTGGCCGTTTCGCTGCGCTCCTTGTGCGACAGGGCGAAGAAGCGCTCGGCGCCCTGCTCCAGCCTCGGGCTGACACTGCCCAGCAAACGCTTGGTCTTGTCCTGGAATTCCTGGAAATTCTCGGTATTGCCCGCGTCCCCCGACTGCCGGACGGCGGCCGGCGCGCTCACGGCAGGCGGCGTGTCGCTGCCGCCGATATTGACGATCTGCACGCCGCTCATCTTGAACAGCGCGAAGAAGATGATGCTGAAGGTGAGGTACAGGCGCAGCGGCTCGATGTAGCGCACCCTGCGGCCTTCGATGTACTCGCGGCTCAGGAAGCCCGGCTTGAACAGCAGCAGCTTCAGCGAGCGCCACAGCTTGCCCTCGAGCGCCACGTAGTGGGCAATGAACTCGTGCAGGAATTCGCGCGCGCTCGGCACGTGCAGGTGGGTCGCCTGGCCGCACTGGTGGCAGTAGTTGCCGGAGATGGCGGTATCGCAGTTCTTGCAGAAAGCGGCTTGCTGATGGGTATCGAGGGCGTGGGCAGTCACGTTACAGGTCCTGCAATATTGTCCAAACCGCCATGTTAACGGGTTAGTTGCAAAAAAGCATCTCTCATTATCACGCCGCCGGCGCCAATTGCGCGACTGCTTCGGCAGGCGGCGGCTACGATGGGGGTTAACTGGATTACAAGGAGGCCCATATGGTGACCGAAACCAAAGACCGCTTCGTCAACACGAAGGCACCGATCGAGAACGATGGCGTCAAGCGCCAACCGCACGAGCGCGACGAAAGCCCGGACGGGCAGGACCAGGAACCGCGCGGCATCATCAAGCAGGCCGCCGAAGACATGGCGCAGGGACTGGTGAACACCGACATGTACGGCACCAATCCCGACGGCCTGGAAAACGCCGTCGACCCGGCGCCGGGCGCCACCGGCCAGGCCAAGCCCCAGCCGGACAACAATGATTCGATGCGCCGGCACGACACCACCAACGACAAATCCGACAAGAACAACCTGTAAGGAGTACACATGACCATCAAACGTAATGGCAGCGCCGTCTGGAGCGGCGGCCTGAAGGACGGCAAGGGTGCGATCTCGACCGCGAGCGGCGTGCTCAAGGACACCCAGTACGGCTTCAACACCCGCTTCGAGGACGGTCCCGGCACCAACCCGGAAGAACTGATCGGCGCGGCCCATGCGGGCTGCTTCACGATGGCGCTGTCCGGCCAGCTGGGCCAGGCCGGCCTGACGGCCCAGGAACTGCGCACCACCGCTACCGTCTCGATGGAAAAGGTCGAAGGCGGCTTCTCGATCACCGCGGTGCACCTCGACCTGGTGGCCAGGATCCCGGGCGCCAGCCAGGAAGCCTTCGACAAGGCAGCCAACACGGCCAAGGAAAACTGCCCGGTGTCGAAGCTGCTGAACGCGAACATCACGATGACGTCGCGGCTGGAGAACTAAGGCATTGCCGGATGCTGCCATCGCGAGGCAGCGTCCGGCAGAAATCGCGCCCAGCGCATAAAATGGCCGCTTTCCGTTTCATCAGAAGGACACCCTCATGCGCATCCTCCACACCATGCTCCGCGTCGGCGACCTGCAGCGTTCCATCGACTTCTACACCAAGGTGCTCGGCATGAAGCTGCTGCGCACCAGCGACAATCCCGAGTACAAGTACAAGCTCGCCTTCCTCGGCTACGGCAGCAACCCTGACCACGCCGAACTCGAGCTGACCTACAACTACGGCGTCGACAGCTACGACATGGGCACGGCCTACGGCCACATCGCCATCTCGGCCGAAGACATCTACGCCACCTGCGACGGCGTACGCGCCGCGGGCGGCAACATCACCCGCGAGCCGGGCCCGGTCAAGGGCGGCACCACCGTGATCGCCTTCATCACCGATCCAGACGGCTACAAGGTCGAGCTCATCGAGCGCAAGGACAATGCGTCCGGTGCCGGCCTGAGCAGCTAAGCTCTTCCTTCCTCAGCAGGACCGGCGCGGCGCTGCTACAATCGCCGGGCCTGCTTTTTCAGGCAACAAGCCGGTGCCTCGAGCAAGCGTAGCGAGCGGCAGCAATGGTGGTCGAGAAGCGCAGCTGTACAAGCGTACAGCGAGCATCGCAGACCGCCAGTGCAACGCGCAGTAGCTTGCTCGAGGTACCACCAAATTACGTCTTCGGGGCGGGGTGTGATTCCCCACCGGCGGTATGGCCTGCAATGGGCCGAGCCCGCGAGCGCCTGCGCAAGCAGGGTCAGCAGACCTGGTGAGAGGCCAGGGCCGACGGTATAGTCCGGATGAAAGAAGATGTGCGCTGCCACGCGCTGTCCTTGCTGCTTTTTGCAGCCGGGCCGGCGCGCGCTTTGCTTTGCCCTGATGCGTTTTTCGCCAACTTACTGCGAGGAGCGTTTCACATGTTAGTCACCACCACCCATTCCCTCACCAGCACCGACCTGGAAGGCCGCATCGCCGCCGCCTTGGACGCCGTGCGCAACGGGGTTCCCGTCATCCTGCTGGACGATTTCGACCGCGAGAACGAAGCCGACCTGATCGTCGCGGCCGACAAGCTCAGCGTCGAGACGATGGCGCTGATGATCCGCGAATGCAGCGGCATCGTATGCCTGTGCTTATCAAGCGACAAGGTGCGCACGCTCGCATTGCCGCCGATGGCGGCGGAGAACGGCAGCCGCTACGGCACGCCTTTCACCGTGTCGATCGAGGCGCGTCATGGCATCAGCACCGGCGTCTCGGCGGCCGACCGCGTCACCACGGTGCGCGCCGCGACCGCGCCGGATGCCAAACCGGCGGACCTGGTCAGCCCGGGGCACATGTTCCCGCTGCGCGCCACGCCGGGCGGCGTGCTGGCGCGCGCCGGGCATACCGAAGGCTCGGTCGACCTGGCGACGATGGCAGGCCTGCAGCCGGCGGCCGTGCTGTGCGAGCTGATGAATCCGGACGGAACGATGATGCGCGGAGAGCAGATCGAGGACTTCGCCGCCTTGCACGGCTTCCCGATCCTGACGATTGCGGAGATGATCGAATGGCGTAAGCGCCGCTAATCGTAGGGTGGGCAGGGCAATGTAGTCCGGTGGACTACATTGCGCCCACGCGTTCAACCAGCGGATGCTTAGCCACGTCGCGTCAATTCAGATGTGATTTGAACGCGTGGGGTAATCCGGGCCAATGGCCCGGATTACGAGCCGCCCACCCTAATGTGATGGACTCCACCCTCCCGATATCGGCATCATTGTGCCA
>JAEAMF010000932.1_pt1 | contig 26564 bp, 27 predicted proteins | sample 8958721 | NCBI WGS metagenome assembly JAEAMF01 (sample SAMN16933255, study PRJNA681124) | bioreactor sludge metagenome | isolation source: anaerobic bioreactor treating anionic surfactant - SDBS | place: India: Bengaluru | collected 2019-02-28 | reverse complement strand
CCAACTGCGCTGGGCTGAGGTATCCAAGATACAAAAGTGTTTTTACACACTCTGGGCCAATAGCGGACGCTCCTGTTTTACTAAATGACTGATACGACAAGACCTAGCTCTTCAAATCAAAAACGTATCGGCTCACATCAAACGCTTTTCTACCCACCGCCGATATTGACGAGTGCGAAATGCCATACCGATCTGTTGCAGAATAAGCGCACGCAGCGGTGAAACGTTCGGATTGGGATTTTTCGCCCGACTCAGCTTGCGTAGTTGAAACTTTACTACTGCCATGTTTGCTAAGGATGCGATGGCTTTATTTTTCCAGGTAATCGGCGGCAATTGCGGGGCGTTGTTTTTGCCCTGCAGCCAGTCCCGAGGCAAGTTTGGATCGATGGCTAACGCTGTTCCGATCCCAACCATGTTAACGCCGCTCTGCACGACGTTTTCCGCCACCGCGCGGCGACGTATACCGCCGGTGACCATCACCGGCATTCTGGCAACCGTTTGGACATCACGGGCGAACTCGACGAAATAGGCTTCGCGAGCCAGCGTGCGGCCATCGCGCGCCTCCCCCTGCATGGCGGGAGCTTCGTAACTACCGCCGGATAATTCCACCAAGTCCACACCAAGCCCGTTAAGCAACTCAACGACCTTTTTCGCATCCTCGGCAGTGAAGCCTCCGCGCTGGAAATCGGCAGAATTGAGTTTAACGGCTACCGCAAATTCAGCCGAAACCACGGCCCTGACTGCCTTGACGATTTCGAGCAACAGGCGCGCCCGGTTTTCCAGGGAGCCACCCCACTCGTCCGTCCTTTGATTGGTCAGCGGCGAAAGGAACTGGCTCAATAAATAACCATGGGCGGCGTGAATTTCTACACCTGTAAACCCGGCTTGTTCGCCCAAGAGTGCGGTATTCGCAAAGCGTTGAATGACCTCTTCTATCACGCTTGAGGTCATCGTTTGAGGAGTGACGAAACGCTTGGAAAGTTTGCCCAGATCCAGCGGAACAGCCGACGGTGCCCAGGTTTTTTGCCCAAGGTTGGCCTGCATTTGCCGACCTGGGTGATTGATCTGCAACCAGAACTGCGCACCGCCGGATCGACCAATCCGCGCCCAGCGCTTGAATTTTTCCAGTTGCTGATCATCCTGCAACACTACGCCACCCGGCCCAGTCATGGCGCGGCCATCGACCATGACATTACCGGTGATGATCAAGCCAGCGCCACCGTCGGCCCACGCTTGATAGAGACGCATCAGTTCTTCGGAAGGAGCCTGATCGGCGTCCGCCATGTTCTCTTCCATGGCAGCTTTGGCGATTCGGTTCTTGATGGACGAACCATTGGGAAGCATCAGGATGTCGAACACGTTCATGGAGCAGTCCTCAACTGGATATGAGGCCACCTTAAGATTGAAGCCAACTTTAAGGTCAACATCTTTTTTCCGGTCAGTCGACGTTCATCTCGCCGGATCCTGGCAAGTGCGTCACCAGTTCAGCACCCAACAACAGTGCTGGCGTGTAAGCCCCGCCAGTCGGACGCACTTGCACCAGGTAATTAACCACCGCCAATGCAGCGTCGATAGTCAGGCTGTAGACGTTCGCGGTATGCACGCGGGCGGTTTTGCAATCACCACGGGCGTTACGAGCCTCGCCCCAAACGTAGGTGCCTTGATCTGCACGTTTTTCCTGATCCGGGCCGACGACCGTTTTGCCTATTCGCGCCTTGAGCAGTCGCTGCACGAACGACAACCCCAGCAAAGGACGAATCCAGTTAACGAACCGGGCGCCGCGGATCATGCCTGCGGAGCCCGGGATAAACACTTCGATGTTGGCGATGCCGGTGGTGTGCCAAGCAGTAGAAACATCGCCCCAGGGAATGGTCATTGCGAGTTTCTCTCCGGCACCGAAGTCGATACGCCGCACTCGGTAGGCCAGTGGCACCGAGATGATTTTGCCGTCACGACGAACCCTACCGCCTTGTGCCATGCCTTCAATCGAAGTCTTGGCAGTACCGGGCGAAAAGCTTGAGCGCGAATCAAATCCCAATGCCAGATGCGTCGCGTCCGGCATCGCTTTTTTCAGTACGGCGGCTACACAGTCCGTAGGCACCACATCGAAACCGACGCCTGGGCAAATGACTACACCCGCCGCATGCGCACGTTCATTCAGGGATTGAGCATACTCGAAAACGGCAATCTCGCCGGTAATGTCCAAATAATGCGCATTGGCGCGCAAGCAGGCTTCCATCATTGGCGCGGCTGTCGCTGAAAATGGCCCTGCGCAATGCAGAACCAGGCCATGACCTTTGACTTGAGCAAGTAGCCGTACTTCATCCTCAAGGCCAAACACCCGAGCTTCAAGCCCCAATTCTCGGGCCAAGGCTTCGACTTTGTCGCGGCTGCGTCCTGCCAGCACAGGTCTAAGCCCACGGCTTACGGCAGCTCGAGCGATCAATTCGCCGGTATAGCCGTTGGCGCCGTAAATCATCCATTTCATCTGCGTATCAAAGTTGTCTTGCTGACTCATGCATATCTCCCGAGTGGATGTATAACGAGCGTTATTGCCTTGCCCATCCAGCATCAGACGCTAGCGTTAAAGTCAGGTTGAGGGTCAAGTTGAAGTGAGCGGATACCGGCGAAAATTATTTGCAATAGCGGGGTTGACCTTAAAGTGAGGTTTAAGGTGAGCATGCAATGACCTGCTTGAATGATGGAACCCGGATGATGCTCAAGACCTTTGTTTTTTATGCGTTGTTATTGATAGATAGCGCTTTCATGACATTTGCAAATGCTGACACCGCCCCTTCCACAATGACCGCCAGCAATCGTCAGATTCTGGTGATTCTGACTAATCACTCCAGCTATCCCTCACGCACCGATACGACGGGGTTGTGGCTGACCGAGCTGACGCATTTCACCGATGTAGTCGAGGCGGCTGGTTACAGCACGGTTTTTGCCAGCCCCAAAGGCGGTGCGGTGCCACTGGACGAGCGCAGCCTCGGTTGGCTGTACATGGACAAGGCCGCCCGTGAGCATTTGCAGTCCCCTGCCTTTCGTACTCGCCTGCAAAACACGCTGCCGATCGCCGATGTCGATCCGTCCCAATTCGGGGTCATCTACTTCACCGGTGGGCATGGAGTGATGTGGGACTTCCCCAATAATCCCGATCTGCGACGTGTCGCCGAAAGCATCTACAACCAGGGCGGCATCGTCTCGGCCGTGTGCCATGGCGTGGCGGGTCTTTTGGATCTGAAGGATGAAAAAGGCCAGTTGATCATCAAGGGCAAGAACATCACCGGCTTCTCTGATCGCGAAGAATTGCTCTCGGGCATGAAAAGCCAGGTGCCCTTCTTCCTTGAGGACAAACTGGTGAGCCAGGGTGCGCGGTACCGCAAGGGCTGGCTGCCATTCACGTCGTTTGCCATCACGGATGGAAGACTCGTCACCGGCCAAAACCCTCAATCGCCCAAAGCCGTAGCTGAAGCTGTGATGGCGGTGCTTTCTGGCGACAACGTAGCTCGCTGAACCCTCAAGTAGTCACCACCACGCGGAGAAAGACCGATTGAAACTCGCAAGCACCGTAGTAACAGGATTGCTGTTCAGCTCGATTGCCAACCATGCGTTAGCGGGGACGCCTGAAATGCCCAGTCCGACTGAAACCAACACAATTGATATCGCGGGCCACGCAGTACCTGTGGTCAAGGGCGGGCTGTACGATCGTTATCGCTCAAACCCTCCCTTGTCAGTGATTGCGGCAGAACTGCCGGGAGTTGATCTGAGCTGGTTCAAAGGATTGGAAAAACAAAAAGTCGATATTGGCTTCGAGTCATACTCGCCGAACTTTTACTACCAGAACAGTCGGGTTACGGCAGTCTACACGGCAGACCTGGATGCACTTCGGGCATTGATGCCCCCGGAAGTATTGGCGATCGCACATCCCCTGCAAATCTGGCCAGGTCGCGGCCTGATTGCGTTTACGGCGTACACCTATGAGCACTGTGATAACGACGCCTATAACGAAGTGGCGGTATCGATCATTACCAACAAGCCAGGCAAAGCCAATCTGGGGCCATTGACGCTGATTGGCCAGTCGATGTCTGGCGACTTCTGGGGCTATGTGCTCAAGCTGCCGGTCAATACCGAGCTGGCACGGGTGCGCGGGGTGGTCGGTTACAACCTGCCAAAATGGTTGACTGGAATTGATCGCAAAGAAGATGCGCAATCGGTGGTCTACGACATCAACGACAGCCAGACAGGGAAAGTTGACGTGTCCTTCAAAGCGAAGAAACTCGATAACCTTTCTCGTGATGTCGATATCGTCACCAGCAGCTTCACCAATCTCGATCATCAGGGCGAACTGGCGTACGGATATGCAGTATCTCGCCAGCTGAGTCACGGCTCCAGCCGCGACGCAGATTCGGTCACCCTTACGCTCGGCGAAGGCAGTCTTTCAAATTATCTCCGCGCCCTGAAGCTGGGGAAAATGATGAAATACGAATACGTGCCAGAGTTCCAGAGTGCGCTTTATGCGCCCAAACCACTCGCCAGTCTGACTGGCCAGCGCTGAGATCTGTTGCGCCTGTCAGGCCCCGGAAGCCTGGCGGGCTCTATTCTTCGTGGAAGACGTTGCCTTACGCCCACCCGACGCTTTACCAGCCCCCTCTTCCCGCAAACGATTTATCAGCATCTGCGCATTGTCTCCACACGCCATGCCCTCGGGCTTTCCTTCGATGCCCTTGATGACGAGCATCAGTTGCGCTTTGTTCTGCGCCAGTCTTTCCTGCAGAACACTGATCTCCTCCACCTTTTGCTTGAGTCCAGAGAGCAACTCGTCGTGTCGCCAGGTACCGGCGTTCATCGGCATCAGCTGCCGAATCTCTTCCAACGAGAACCCTGCCGCCTGTGCACCGGTGATAATTTCCAAAACCCACTCGGTATCAGGCGCGTAGTCTCGGTAGCCATTAGCTTTGCGCTCGACGGAGCTGATCAAGCCACTGGCCTCATAGAATCGGATGCGTGACGGCGCCAGTCCGCTGATTTTCGCCAGTTCGCCTATTCTCATACCTCACCCTAAAAACCTGTTGACCTTAAAGTTGACTTTAAACCTAAAGTCATCGGGCGACCAAGCACAACATGGCTTGGCCGGATTGGAATTCATGGGGAAGCGGGGGCTAGCCCAACCGTCCCTGAAGTGCCTAATGGACGGGCTGCACTCTGTTCACTCGAGGTCGTGATCGGAACACGATTCGATGAAGGCCTTCACTTCATTCGGGAGATACGAACATGGGGTATGTCACTACACAGGATGGTGTCGAAATCTTTTACAAAGACTGGGGGCCACGCGATGCCCAGGTCATCTTTTTCCACCACGGATGGCCACTGAGTGCGGATGATTGGGACGCGCAAATGCTCTTTTTCCTGAGCAACGGTTACCGGGTTGTAGCACATGACCGGCGGGGGCACGGGCGTTCTAGTCAGGTCTGGGATGGACATGACATGGATCACTACGCCGACGACGTCGCGGCCGTAGTTGATCACCTGGACGTACGAGGCGCAGTCCATGTCGGGCATTCCACCGGCGGCGGCGAAGTCATTCACTACATCGCTCGCCATGGCGAAGACCGGGTATCAAAGGCAGCCATCATCAGTGCGGTGCCGCCGTTGATGGTTCAGACGCCGACCAATCCTGGCGGCCTGCCGAAGTCAGTGTTCGACGACTTGCAGGCACAACTGAAAGCCAACCGGGCACAGTTTTACCACGACGTTCCTGCAGGGCCTTTCTACGGCTATAACCGCCCGGGTGCTAAGACCTCCGAGGGCATTGTCTTGAACTGGTGGCGACAAGGCATGATGGGATGTGCTAAGGCACACTATGACGGGATTGTGGCGTTTTCTCAGACCGACTTCACCGAAGACTTGAAGAGCATCAAGATCCCCGTCCTGGTAATGCATGGTGATGATGACCAGATCGTGCCTTACGAAAATGCAGGGGTTTTGTCGGCCAAACTTCTGCAAAACGGTACGTTGAAAATCTACCCGGGCTTCCCTCATGGAATGCCGACAACAAACGCCGAGACGATTAACGCAGATCTGCTGGCGTTCGTGCGGAGCTAAAAATGGGGCGGGTAAATCCCGCCCTTTTTCCCCTTGCGACTCCCAGATCGGATTTTGAATTTAGCAAAGTGCATAAGAAATGCGTTAACAGACCGTCCGCTATTGGCCGATACCGTCGATAAACATATCCAAGAAGATGAACTTACCCTGCGAGCATAGCTCACTTCCTCGCAACGATTTGTGCAAGAACAATCCGCCCCTCTTGCAGGTTTCGACCCTGATTCTGCGCCATTGCCTTGAAGTCAGCGCCAAGCAGCAAATGGAAGCCAAGGGATGGTAAGCCTTCTTTCTGGATCTTCTCGGCCAGTCTCACAAACCACGCGCGCGCCGCTTCCGTTGTGTCAGCCCAATCAGTAATCGTGAATGCTGCTTCCTCGAGTAGCCTGCGCAACTCAGTTGGCGACACGAGGAAACTCGTATCCGGTGTGTGCGCCCACGGAACCGGAAACAGCACCGGGCCAGACGGACCGGCAAGTACATCGTAGATAGCGAGCGTACCGCCCGGCTTTAGAACGCGGTGCATTTCCTTGTACAGCCGCGTCTTGTCCGGGATGTTCATTGCCACATGCTCAGTCCATACGACATCGAATGTCTGGTCATCAAATGGCAGCTTGGTGGCGTCGCCTTGGCGGTAGTCGACGAGGTGTGCAAGGCCAGTCTTGGCCGAGAGCATCGAAGCAGCGCGGCAGTACTCGTCTGTAAGGTCGATGCCCGTGACACGGCAACCGAACTCCTTCGCCAGGCAACGCGAGGTCCCGCCTACGCCGCTACCCACATCAAGTACGTGCTTTGATGCATCGAGCCCTGCAGCCCGGGCAAGCTCGAGCGTCGCCGCCCGTCCGCGGATATGAAACTGGTCGATGGGCGCCAAGTCTTCGGGCGTGAGGTGGTCTATGTCCCTGCCCGCTTTCTCCAGCGCCGTCAGTATGACGTCTCCCAAGTCCGCACGGGTGTAGTGCGTCTGGATTGCTTCATTGATACGCGTTTTCATAGGCACGGTCCTCCTCATATTGGCGCTGCCTGACGTGTGATGAGGCGCACCTGCCCGTTTATCCTAGGTCACCTTCCGCAGTGAATCACGGTGTGGGCTATGCTGCCATTCTCGCTGCGTTCTCGAATACCGGCCAGTGGCGGACGCCCATAATCCTGACTTAACCACCCACTGCAATACTCTGCACCTCGACACACCGCGCCCGGATGAACCGTAAAAGATTATGAGGCCCTGTTCCTGATCAACAGGCTATGGCTAAGCAAGCCCGTGGCAATAGATTGCTCACGCTGCAGTCAGACTGAATTAACTTTCTGTAAAGGAGATACACCATGACCTCTACCCAAACGCTGCAAGGAAAAGTCGCTTTCGTTCAAGGCGGCTCCCGCGGTATCGGTGCAGCCATCGTCAAACGCCTGGCCCGTGAAGGCGCGGCAGTAGCTTTCACCTATGTATCGTCTACCGAGCGGGCCAATGTTCTGGTCAGTGAAGTGGTTGCCGCTAGTGGTAAGGCACTTGCCCTCAAGGCCGACAGCGCTGATGCCGCAGCCGTGCAACAGGCCATTCGTACGGCAGTCGAGCACTTCGGCGGCCTGGATATTTTGGTCAACAACGCCGGCGTGCTGGCCTGGGGCAACACTGAGGAAATCACCCTGGAGCAGCTTGACCACACCTTGGCGGTGAACGTGCGCAGTGTGTTCGTCGCCAGCCAGGAAGCTGCCAAGCATATGCTCGACGGCGGGCGCATCATCAATATAGGCAGCACCAACGCCGAGCGCATCCCGGTTGCTGGCGGCGCAGTGTACGCCATGAGCAAATCGGCGCTGGTCGGCTTGGCCAAAGGCATGGCCCGCGACCTGGGCCCGCGCCGCATCACCGTGAACAACGTGCAACCCGGCCCGGTGGACACCGAAATGAACCCGGCCGATGGTGAGGGCGCGGAGTACCTGAAAGGTCTGATGGCACTGGATCGTTACGGCAAGGCAGAGGAAATTGCCGGCTTTGTCGCCTACCTGGCCGGCCCGGAAGCAGGCTATATCACCGGGGCCAGCTTGACGATTGATGGTGGTTTCTCGGCCTAGTTCTTTGCGACCCGGGGCCCGCTTTTCGCGCGTCCCCGGGTGCGTCTATTCTTCCTGCGCACCTGAATGGCTGCAATTGGCTGTGGATTCAGCAGGTCGTGGCAGGCGGCGTTCGGCCTTTAGCGGACATCTTCAGGACCAACTTCACATCCCAGCGCCATCCACGCCAAAGCAGCACCCCACACCACGGATACGGCGTAATTGATCCGCTGATACAAGCCAAACAGGTGTCCGTCGATGAATACCTGGCCCATCAGATAGACCGTCACGAGGGCCAGGATCACGCAAAGCGCCGAGAACCATGCGAACCCTGGTGACAACAGCAAGCGCTTGCCGAGGAAAACCCAGAGCACGTTGGCCAGCGTCAGGGAAATGAACATCACCAGCCCGGCCACGTTGTGAAGCTGCTGAGACGTTGATGGTTGTGCGGGCGCGCAGCCCTGGTCGCAGAAAAAGTACCCGGTGGCGAAGCTTGCCAAGCCGTGCAGCAGAATCAGTGCAGCACTCAGCAAGGCCAGCCGCGATCCGGTGAAACGTCGTGCTACGCCCGCGGCGAATAACACGAACAATGTGCCCAGGGGAAAGTTGTTCACCCAAGCGGAGAAACCCTGAGTAGGCGCCCCCGCCGCCCCCAACTGGCTCATAGCCTGTTCGAGATGGCTGTAGCCCGGAAAAGCCAGCGCCGTAAGCGCCACCCCCGTAAACAGCCAGAGCGGAATCAGCAGCCCTAGCCCCAGCAATACACGGTCGAAAATTTTCACGGTATGGCACGTCCTTGTCATGGCGATGATTGAGCGGCTTCATACTAGGGAGGCGCAGCGTCTGCGTGTTACCGATTTTTTTGCAAGACAGCTTGCGTGTGCGTCATCCTGTCGCCCCTTCGAACCAAGGATGACCATGATGAGCAGACGCCTGCCAAGCATCCCCGCACTGCTTGCTCTTGAAGCAGCCGCACGCCACCAGAGCTTTGCCAAAGCGGCGCAGGAACTGTCGCTCAGCGAAGGCGCCATAAGCCGGCAGATCGGCAAGCTGGAAGAGTTTCTCGGTGTACGGCTTTTCAACCGCGCGGGCAATCGCGTCGAGCTGTCCTCGCCAGGCATGAGCTATGCGGCGCAGATTCGCACGGCGCTGGCCGATATCGAACGTCACACCCGCCAGGTGATGACCGATGCGCAGGGCAGCACCTCGCTGGAAATCGGCGTCATCCCGACCCTGGCCAGCCGCTGGTTGATTCCTCGGATCGCTCAATTTCGGGAACGCCACCCGGATATCGAGATCAACCTGCGCGAACGGACTCAGCCATTCTCACTGGAAGAAAGCGACCTGCACGCGGCGATCAATTATGACCATCCCATCTGGCATTCCATGAGAGTGCAGCCGCTGTTTGAAGCGCCCATGGTCGCTGTCTGTCATCCACAATTGGCGGACGAAGCCTCCGAGCGCATGCCGCTACTGCACAAGCACGCAAGCCCCTTTAGCTGGACGCGCTACTCGATGCTGTCAGGACTGCCGCTTTGCGCTGCCCCCGCAGGCCCCACCTACGACCGGTACGCGCTGCTGATCGAAGCGGCGAAGGCCGGCATCGGCATGGCACTGGTGCCTCATCGCTATGTCGAGGAAGAACTGCATGGACGCCAGCTCGTAGCGCCTTGGCCAGCGATTGCGGAATTGTGCGAGCGCTACGTACTGGTGACTCGCCCGGATACCGGGATCACTCCTGCCCTGACGAAATTCGAACGTTGGCTGATCGACGAAGCTGTCGTCGGGTAAGTGTGGGTAGGTAGCCCCGTGCACAGCCAGGCGAGAAGCTCGTGAGCTAATCCACAAGCTCGACGTAATTGGATTCGCCACCTCCCACGGCGCCCGACAACCAACCCCAGACGAAGTGGAGAGTTGTGCGGCCAGCTTGATCAGCGCCCACCGTACCGCGCGACCAACCGGCAAGAATCTCCCCGTTAGTAGTTAAGCACTGATAAAGAAGCTCAATGGTATCTGGGCCTGTCACGCGACCAATTTGGTTTCCTATACGAATCCGTCCGCCTTGGTAGCTGCTGGTAATAGCCTCTTCTTCGACGAAGTAGTGAAATACCGTGCCGGCACCTGATAGCCCCTGGGTATTGTTCACTACAGTGAATCGGCGATTGTTCAAGCGCTCGCTGAGTTGAGACAAAGCAGTTTCCATCCGTCGCGTCCTTTTGAGAAATCCATTTCAGAACTGTGCACCTTAAACCATTTTCCCGAGCCAGATGATGCTGCATGCTTGCACAGTGGAGTGCTGATACATCCGAATAGCCGTCTCAGGCCACCTGCACCGACTGGGCCTGGCGCACCACGGCCGCCAGCCGCTTGAGCCCTTCATCCAGTTTTTCAGGTTCGACGTGGCTGAAGTTCAGCCGCAGATGTCCCAGATGCTTATCGGGTTCAGGGAAAAATGGCTCTCCCGGCATGAAGGCTACATCCACCGCCAGTGCAGCCTCTAGCAGTGTGCGGGTATCCAGTGGACGCTTGAGCGTTAGCCAGAAAAAAAGCCCGCCATTGGGCAGGTCCCAATCGGCCAAGTCAGAAAAGTGCATTTCCAATGCGGTCTGAAATGCGTCTCGACGCACACGGTAGTAGGCCCGCAGCTCTTCTAGATGGCGCTGAAGCTTATCGGTACCAAGCCACTGCAGTACCTGCCACTGACTCACCCGATTGGTGTGCAAGTCAGCCGACTGCTTGAGCCGCAGCAAGTGCGGGAACAGGTCTGGGCTAGCAATCAGGTAGCCCACTCGCAACCCCGGAAGCAACGTTTTGGACACCGTGCCGGTATAGATCCAGCTGGCTTCCCGCAAACGGCTGACAAGTGGCATGGCAGTGCCGCCGTCGAAGGTCAACTCGCGGTAAGGCTCGTCTTCAATCAGAGTCACGCCAAACTCGTCCAATAGTGCAGCTACCGCATTTCGTTTGGCTTCGCTATAGCGCAGACCTGAGGGGTTTTGAAACGTCGGGATCAAGTAGATGAACGCTGGACGGTGTTTTTCCAGGCGGCGGCGCAGCGACTCCAGGTCAGGGCCATCCATTGTCATCTGTACCGTAAGGCAATCGGCTCCGAAGAACTGAAATGTTTGCAGTGCTGCCAGATAGGTTGGCGCTTCCAACAGCACCTCAGTGCCCTTGTCGATATAGAGCTTTGCTGCAAGATCGAGGGCCTGCTGAGAACCGCTGAGGACCAAAACCTGACTGGCTTGGCACGTTATACCCAGCGCCCGGGCTTCGGCGGCCAATGCCTCACGCAACGCGGGTTCACCTTCACTCATGCCATATTGCCCCATGGAGACTGGCATCTGGTCCCATTCAATGGTCGGCAGCATGGCTTCGGCGGGCAGGCCTCCGGCGAACGACATGACGCCAGGTCGCTGGGCAGCAGCAAGGATTTCACGGATCAAAGAGCTTTTAAGGCGCGAAACACGTTCGGAGAAAGCCATTGGGATCACCGGTAGCGAAGCGAGAGGGATATAAGTCAAACTACTTGACCAAAATTACGATACCTCTTTCGGATATGTCAACATGATTGACCTAAAAGACCACGACACCCAGCAACGGGCCATGGAGGCATTTTTCTTCGGTTACCAGGCATTCACTGCCAAGGCAGACGAAATGCTTGATCGCCGCGGCTTGAGCCGGGTCCATCAGCGCATCGTATTTTTCATCGCCCGCTATCCGAACCTCAGCGTCAAGGAGCTACTGGCTTTGCTCGGCGTGACTAAACAGGCGCTGAACATCCCGTTGCGTCAACTGATGGAAATGCGTTTGGTGAGCAGTGTTGCGTCGCAGACCGACAAGCGTATGCGCCTGCTGGAGCTGACCGACGAGGGCGTTCGCCTGGAGCACATGTTGCGACGCGAGCAGGTGAAGTTACTGGAGCGAGTATTTGCCGAAGCCGGAGAGACAGCTGTGAACGGATGGTTGGCAGTGAATCTGGCATTGGGAAAAGGCCAGGGGCCGATCGACGGGCTCTGATAGACAAGCTGAAGCACGACAGATGCCCTTTGTCACTGACCGCTTCGGGTCTGGATCAATCACCCAGACGCCCGGCAAACGCCTGACAAAAAAAGCCAGGCAGTGCCTGGCTTTTCACTGCTGCGCTATTAGCGGGACAGCGCCGACACATTGGCCCGCGCCGTGTGCAGTTTTTTATAGCTCTCGATCAGACGCAGGTGCCTGTCGAGCCCCTCCAGCTTCATGCTCGTAGGCGTCAAGCCGAAGAAGCGCACGCTGCCGTCCACTGACCCCAACACGGCGTCCATCCGCGGGTTGCCAAACATCCGGCGGAAATTGACTTCGTAATCTTCAAGCGCCAGGTCATCGTCCAGCAGTACTTCCAGCACCACGTTCAAGGCCTGATAAAACAAACCGCGCTCGACCGTGTTGTCGTTAAACTGCAGGAAGGCTTCCACCAGCTCTTTCGCCTCTTCAAATTTCTGCAAGGCGAGATAGATCAGCAGCTTCAGCTCTAGAATCGTCAGCTGCCCCCAGGCGGTATTGTCGTCAAACTCGATACCGATCAAGGTGGCTATGTCGGTGTAGTCGTCCAGTTCACTGTCTTCTAAACGCTCGACCAGTGCTTCCAGGCCGGCGTCATCCAGACGGTGCACGTTCAAGATATCCTCGCGGAAGAACAACGCTTTGTTGGTGTTATCCCAGATCAGATCTTCTACCGGATAAATTTCCGAATAACCCGGTACCAGAATGCGGCAGGCGGTTGCGCCGAAATGCTCGTACACCGCCATGTACACTTCCTTGCCCATGTCTTCGAGAATGCCGAACAAGGTCGCAGCTTCCTCGGCATTGGAGTTTTCACCTTCGCCGGAGAAGTCCCACTCAACAAATTCGAAATCAGCTTTGGCACTGAAGAAGCGCCACGACACCACACCGCTGGAGTCGATGAAGTGTTCGACAAAGTTGTTCGGCTCAGTCACTGCGTTGCTTTCAAAGGTAGGCTGAGGCAAATCGTTCAGGCCTTCAAAACTGCGGCCCTGCAGCAGTTCCGTCAGGCTGCGCTCCAGCGCCACCTCAAAGCTTGGGTGCGCCCCGAACGAGGCAAATACGCCGCCAGTACGCGGGTTCATCAAGGTGACGCACATCACCGGGTACGCCCCGCCAAGGGACGCATCCTTCACCAGCACCGGGAAGCCCTGCTCTTCCAACCCCTGAATACCGGCGAGAATAGCGGGGTATTTCGCCAGCACGTCGTGCGGGACATCAGGCAGTGCGATTTCACCTTCCAGAATTTCGCGCTTCACCGCACGCTCGAAAATTTCCGACAGGCATTGCACCTGCGCTTCAGCCAGCGTGTTACCGGCACTCATGCCATTGCTGAGGAAGAGGTTTTCGATCAGGTTGGACGGGAAATACACCACCTCACCGTCTGACTGGCGCACATACGGCAGAGAACAGATGCCGCGCTCTACGTTGCCAGAGTTGGTGTCGTACAGGTGCGAGCCGCGTAGCTCCCCGTCAGGGTTGTAAATTTCCAGGCAGTACGCGTCGAGAATCTCAGCCGGCAGTGCATCTCTACGGCCAGGCTTGAACCAGCGCTCGTTCGGGTAATGCACGAACGCCGCATTGGCGATGTCTTCGCCCCAAAACTGGTCGTTGTAGAAGAAGTTGCAGTTCAGCCGCTCGATAAACTCGCCCAACGCCGACGCCAGTGCGCTTTCCTTGGTCGCGCCCTTGCCGTTGGTGAAGCACAGTGGCGAGTGCGCATCGCGAATGTGCAGCGACCATACGTTGGGGACGATATTGCGCCACGAAGCGATTTCAATCTTCATGCCCAGGCCCGCCAAAATGCCCGACATATTGGCGATGGTCTGTTCCAGTGGCAGGTCCTTGCCGGGGATGTACGTGCTCGCGTCTGACGCTGAGTTCAGCATCAGCAATGCCTGGGCATCGGCATCCAGGCTTTCCACCTCTTCAATCACAAACTCAGGCCCGGTTTGCACGACCTTCTTTACCGTACAACGGTCGATGGAGCGCAAAATGCCCTGGCGGTCTTTCTCGGAAATATCCGCTGGCAACTCGACCTGAATCTTGAAGATCTGGTTGTAGCGGTTTTCCGGATCAACAATATTGTTCTGCGACAGGCGAATGTTGTCGGTGGGAATATTGCGCGTTTGGCAATACAATTTCACAAAGTAAGCCGCACACAAAGCCGATGAAGCCAGAAAGTAATCGAACGGACCCGGTGCGGAGCCATCACCCTTGTAGCGGATAGGTTGATCAGCCACCACCGTAAAGTCATCGAACTTGGCTTCAAGCCGAAGGTTGTCGAGAAAGTTAACCTTGATTTCCATGCGGGATTACCTGAATACGAGCCAAACGATTTGGCCGCCATTATCCGGCTTTTCGGCCGGAAGTCTTGTGCTTTTGAGCAATGGCCGCTGGCCGGTCCCGCCACGTCAGGCCAGGCTGCAGAGCAGCAACCCGCGTTGCTGCTGCGCAGCCTCACGCCGCACCCGGCGTTCTGGCAGGCTCAGGTATTCAAGATTCAACGCACGGTGCAGGTGAGCCTTACACCCAGCGGATACGATTGATATGAATACGGCAATGAATGCGTTTGTACTTTTAAGACACGCTGTATTTAGTTGTGGCCGCAATAACACAATTCAAAGCAGATGAGGATATTGACAGGCCCGATCGCATTAACGGTCGGGCCTGTATTTACGCTTGCCTGACGATATCGACCGAGATCTCCACCGCCGGAATCGCACCTCTGTTCTCAAGCCAGTGGGTGGTGTTCCTGTCCTCGGGCCACCCTACTCCCGGCCCGTAGTCCGTGGCGACACCATTACGATGGTCCGTAATCGTGCCTTGCAAGATGTAAACGGTACCTGGTCTGTCTTTATGGCTGTGCATCGGGCCGAAGACGCCTCCGGGTTCGATAGTCACCAGGCGCATTCTGAGTTGGCGCCCTGCCATGCCGGCGATCTCAGGGCCAAGGTCAAGCGTTGCAAGTAACTTCACCGTCACACCGTGTGTCTCAGGTGCTTCCTGTTCGTTGCTCATCGCGCGGTCCTCTCTGTGATCCCCCACTGCTCAACAATAGGATGTTTCGGTACCTCAGGCTACGGCATGCTCACTTGGCGAGGTAACCGGTCATATGGATTACGTGCAGGCTGTGCGGAGGGTCGTCGAGGAAACACCGAGAAAATGACCGACCGCCTCAAGCACGGCTTCAGGTGCCTCCCGATGGGGGACATGGTGGCAATCATCCACGATCAAATACTGCCCCGTGGCTGTCGTCAGTTTTGCGATACGCATCGGATGCAGCGTCGACCCGTACTCATCGTACTGGCCATGGATGGCAAGCAGTGGGCAATGGAGTGCGTCAATCGTGCGTTCAATAGTCCACGCCCTGAAGGCCTGGGAAAGCCATGTACGGGTCCAGGCGGACAACACCCACGCTGCTTTGTCGCCGTGATACTTCTCAAGCCGCGCCATCTGCTCCGGCTGTTCGAATTGCACCTCGGCCGTTCGAATGCCTTGCAACGTCAGGTCCTCGACGAACGCCTGCGCCGACAGGGTAATCAACCCCATGCACACCGGTGCATACAAGGACGCACAGCTCGCCGCCATGGCGCCGCCAACGCTGTGGCCCAGGGCAATAAAACGTTCGATCTTCAACGCGGCCCGGAGGTACGCAAAAAAACACTCGGCTTCGTTGCGGATAAAGTGCAGCGGTAATTGCCCGGGGTAAGCGTCGGACTGCCCGAAGCCGAGCCGATCATAGGCAATGACCTCATGCCCGGTTGTCTGGCACAGCCGCTGGGGGAAATCCCGCCATAGCGAGACGCAACCAAGGGAGTCATGGAAAAGAATGATCGGTGGCTTTTGCGTATTGCTTGATACGCTCAGAGGAAACCAGCGACGACAAAACAGTCGCCCGTATGGCGTATCGATCCAGCAGGTTTCAGTACGGATAGACAGTGGCATGCAAGGCCTCGGTAGACAGTTCAGCGCGCAGGCAGACGACACAGAGTACCAGTCGCGAGTACAACGATCAGCACAACAGATAAAAAGCCAGGCGCTTCTACTGACCGCCGCCCCACGTGCTAGTCGTGATCAACAGTGACCTCCTTCCAACTGTCATCTGGATCAAAGCGCTTCATCGACTGTGCCAATTTGTCACCAGCAGGCCCCAGGTCTTTCTCGAACACCTGCCCTTCATGACTGATCATGAAACTCATCACCCCGGTGTCAGCATACTTCGCCGGCCAGGCGATCAGTGCGAAGCCACGGCTCATTTTGTCACCGATGAGGTAGCTGTAGGCGCCGCCAGGTGCCGAAGGACCTTGGCCATCCAGAATCCTAAAGCGGTAACCATGCCAGTCTTCACCGGCAATGGTTTTGCCGAACAGCGGCCCCAACGGGCTGATCTGACCGCTGTCGTCGTCCGCCCAGTAGAGGCCATCATGCTTGCCGGGAGTGCTGAAGATTTTCTGCGCATATTCGAGTGCGCCGTCACCATCACGGTCGACTGATGCATAGTCCATCTGGGCGTCGTGATAGGTCAGCACCGATTGCAGCGCAGCGAGTTCGTTGCGGCCAATTCGACGTGCACGGATTTCGGCACTACCGGCCTTGATGTCGAAACGCCAACCATCCTGGCCTTTTATCAGGGGTATGGGCAGTGTCCAGTGGTCACTGCCCACTGAAAGAAGCGCCTTGTTATCGCCAGTTTTTTCAATGCGGTGTTGTTCATGGTATTGCTGCAAAAACGCATCCACATCACCGCGTTGAACACCTTCGCGCGGAATGAAACTGCGCCATTCCTCACCGAGCAACTCGGTTAGACGTGCCTGATCGGCGTGCTGCGTCCCCACGGCTTCGACGAACGCTTGAGCGGCCTTTTCAGGCGTTGAAAATGCCTGCTGTGCGGCGGCAATGCACGACCATGCCACGCTGGCGGTTATCACCAAGGCATGAGGGCACAGGCCCATGAGTGCCGTTACTCGAGGAATGTTTTTCAACGTCGCCCTCCCCTTTGACGCGCAGGTGGATTGGACGGCCGACTGATCGGGTTGCCGGCTGATCGCGAGGCACTGGGGCGCTGGGCGGATACCTGGCTGGTACGACCGCGACTGGCTTGTGCGTCAGCCTGGGACGGCGAGCGAGCTCCGGCAAATACATTGTTGCGGGCACTGCCGGTGCTGGCGGAAGACCGTTTTTGCGCAGCCTGGCGTGCCTGCAACTCGCCCTGGCCACGTTCCTGGGTGGCATTCCTGGGAGGCTGACTCTCCCGAGTGTTTCTGGCTGTACCTTGGCCCCTGTCAGACGACTTCAGCCTGTCGTTACCTGCTTGCAACCGATTGTTGTCCGAGGCGCCGGGCTGAGCTGCATTCGCGCGATCACGGGCTTCGCGGTTGCTGGTGGCCGGTCGTTCCATACCGTACTTGTCCATGGAACCCCGGGCCTTCTCACGGGCCTGGGCTCGCTGTGCATTGTCACCACGATAGGCCTCACGCTGATTGGCACCGTTCAGTTGCCGGCCGTACTGTTCGCGGCTCCTGCTGTCTCGGTAGGGAACGCCATCGCGATGAACGGCGTTGTGCTGCCACTTGTTCTGATTTTGAGTGATTTGGTTGTTTCGATTGATGGTGTTGTAGCGATTGACGTCGATATCAATGTCGTTATTACCCCAGTCACAATCGCCCCACAGCGAGCCGATAATCGCCACACCGGTACCAAATGCCAGCCCAGCCAGCAATGCCGAGCCGGGGTAATAGGCAGGCGGCGGTGGGTAGTACACCGGAGGTGACGCGGGATAGGCCCAGGTGCCATAGGTGGTTGTCGGGTTATAACTGGGTACGTACACCACCTGCGGATCGGAAGGCTGGATGTTGATGGTCGAGGTACTGCTGGTGGGGGCGGAGGCCGCATTCGTGGGGGCCGTGGCCGTAGCAGCCTGAACCGTCACGTTCTGATACTGGTTGCTCTGAAGGTTGCCTGCTGCTTGCGCCTGATGACGCAAGCGTTGCACGCCGCCCATGACATCGTCGGGTTGCGCCAGGAAGGCATCGCCCAGGCGCTGTACCCAGACGGGATCTTGGCCCAGCGTTGCCAGAACCTGCGGGAACGCAACCAGCGCCTGCACGCTAGGGTCCCAGGGCTGGTTCGCCACTTGCTTGACCGCATCATCGCCCTTGGCGTCCGGGTGTGCTTTGGACCAGGCTACCGCTTCGGCGACCTCCCCGGGGTACGTGGCGGCCATCAGCACCTGTGCCAGCAGCGGGTCCGGGTAAAGCGCAATGGGCGCGAGCATTTGATCCAGCTGTTCCTGGGTAAACACGGCATCTTTGGCCGCCGCCGTGACAGCCGCTGTATCGGCAGTGTTTGCGCTCTCGGTCGCATCCAGTGGTTGCGCCAGGCAGGAAAACCCGCTCAAGAACAGTGCAGCGGACACCGCGTAAAACAATGGAATGCGCATTGCACCTCCAATGTGGTCAGGCAGGCTTGCAACAAGTGGGTCAATGCCAGGGAGGCGAAGGCCGACTCTGCACGCTGCAGACCTCCATCTCGATGCAATTCGTTAATGGTAGCAAACGTATAGTGTTGGCCACTCATTCACTGCAACGCATGGGGGGGCAGACGCTTACGGTCTAATTGAGTCTTGGTCGGACTCAGCAGCCAGCTTCAATCGATCAGCCTTACTCACATATTTAGGCTTGTTCTTCGGCGCCAGTTTGGCACTCGCCTTTTTGGCATGAGCCTTTAACAACTGGTTTATTTTTTTTCGACGGTTCATTTGTGTCTGCTCAGCATTCAATTTGGCGAATGATATCAGCTTAAAATATTTGACCCGATGCCCTGATAACATCCCTTGTTCGTGCATAACGTCTCGATCGGCCTGAGTACCGCGATAGCGAAGGCGACAGACTACGGGGAGGCGATGCTACATGACTACAGCGCACATTACGGAGTCACGTGCATTGTGTCCACGTGCTGCTTCTGGCCGGGCCTAACCCATTGCGGCCCGCCACAGCGGAAATGGGATTGGTCGTTTGAGCATTACCTGACTTCAACCGTCGATGTAGCGCACCACTGTCGCCGGCGCGCGTCGTACCTGCAGTTCGAAAATGTCAGGGCGCGCATAGTGCCCGGTGACGTCGAGCGCCCGCCTCGCTGGCGCCACGACTGAGACGTCGATCTCCGCATATAAAATGCCTGCCTCTCGGTGCAATGGACCGGCCACAAGCCGACCTTGAGGGTTGACCACCACCGAGTCACCGTCGTTGATCCACTCTTGCGGATCGGGAAACAGTTGCGTACGCGCTGGAAAGTCATCAGGAATGTCGCTGCCGCGCAGTAAGGTGCCACTGCCGAGCACCCAGCATCGACCTTCGAGTGCAATGTGACGCATCGTGCTGATCCAGCCCTCACCAGCGTCGTACGTAGGGGCGACGTAGATCTCCACCCCTTGGGCATACAGTGAATAGCGCGCCAGCGGCATGTAATTTTCCCAGCAAATCAGCGCACCAATGCGGCCGACGGGTGTATCGACAGTACGCAACCCAGCCCCATCACCGAAGCCATGAACCATGCGCTCGGGATTCGTCGGCATCAGCTTGCGGTGTCGGTTGAGTACTTCGCCGTTCGTACCGATAACGACTACGCTGTTGTAGAGCGTGCCGCCTCCATTGCGCCGCTCGCATTCATTGATGCCGCATACGATCGTAACGGCATGCGCACGGGCGGCCTCGCCCAATTCGCCCAGGTCACCGTTCGCGATGTCGACGGCGTTGGCCAGCAGCCGCGCGTGTAACTGGCCCATTACAGCCCCATCCGTTCCTGCCGCCAGCCTCCAGATCCACGACGGGTACCCTGGAATGAACGACTCGGGTAGAACAATCAGCGAGGCTCCAGCCGCCGTAGCCTCAGTGACCGATTGCACAGCTCGGGCGATCGTCGCACTACGATCGAGCAGCACTGGCGGGCGCTGAATGATGGCTATCTTAGTCATGACGTTCTCCTGTGGCGGTTGGTTTTCGGAGGTTTCAGCGTGCGCGTGGCGGAGTCGCGAAGCTAGTCCAGAATCTGAAGCGTTGTCGTTGCGGGGTACAAGCGATGGAAGAAAGCTACGGTCAGTTCTGCACGGTCGCGCGCGGCGCTGAAGCACTCTGCGAGCGCTGGACACCTTTGGTCGTGCGTGAGCTGCTGTGTGGCAGTAAACGCTTCAATGAACTGCACCGAGGTGTACCGCGGATGTCCACCAGTTTGCTGGCACAGCGGCTGCGCCATTTGGAAGACATCGGTGTCGTACATCGCACGGCTGTCGGCAAAGTCTGGGAGTACAGCCTGACCGCGGCGGGCGAGGACTTGCGCCCCATCATAATGGCGCTAGGCCATTGGGGCGCGCGCTGGATAGGCAGTCGCCTTCGCGATGAAGAGCTCGATGCAGGCCTGCTCATGTGGGACGTGCGCCGGTTCGCGCGCATCGAGATGTTCCCACCCCGCTCGGTGGTCATTCACTTCAGGCTCCGCGATGCTCGGCCCGGCGAGCAAACGTGGTGGCTCGTGGTCGAGCATGGTGTGGCGGATCTGTGCCGTGACGACCCCGGCCGCGTACCGACGCTCGTCATGGACGCTAGCGTACGCGCGTTGACCGAGGTGTGGACGGGCGACCGCACCCCCAGGGAGGTTCTTCAGTCAAAAGAGTTACGGGTAGACGGCGCAGTACAGGACGCGGAAAACTTATGGCGCTGGCTTGGCACGAGTGCATTCGCCGGTACGCGGAGCGCTGCAATCCAGTCGTTGCAATAACCATAGAGAAGCCTGATTGCATCCGTACATTTGTTGCTGCGTATTGTTTCATGCAATGGCAGCTGTACGTGGGGCACCTGCGGGGGTAGCCCGGTCTGCGAAACCGCTTACAGCGGCCACCCAATTTCGCTTCGCAGCGAAGGTCGGCAGTGCAACCCTCCATCCGCTCTGATCACCCGCACTGCCGTTGATATGGAAGCCGACAGGTCCAGGCCGGAAACACGCTGGCGGTGTATGCAGACAGTGGCATAGCGCCCTGCCCGCTTGGTGTTCATGCCGCCAATCAACTCACAGACGTGGCAGCACCGTTGGTGGGGTCCCCCTCACAAAGCATCTGCTTGAGGCGTTCCCGCTCCTGTAAGCCCGGCAGCACACCCGAGGTCAAAGCCTCCAGCACGGTGACGCCCTGCGCGTTGTGTATTATCACCTCGGCCTTTGCGTGCCCCCGCTCGTTGATGTCAGTGATGCGCCAATGGCACGTGATCTGTTCGCCCGGGTAAACCGGGCGTTTGAACTCGAATTGCATCCCTGTCGCCAGCCAACCAATCTGCCCGCCGATTTCAGTGAGCAGGCTGGCCGTCAGAAGACCGTGGGAAATAGGCGCCTTGAACCTGCGCAGTTCGGCATAGCAGGCATCGCAGTGAACCGGATTGTAGTCCCGAGATATCTGTGCAAACTGACGAACATCGTCCTCTGAGAAACAGCGGGATACCGTGAAGCAGTCGCCGACCTGAAGACCTTCAGCGGCACGTTCTCTCGGGCTTTTCATAAAGGCTCCGTGGGCAACAGTGGGGCATTGTTCAGAGCGGTACCTGCCCGGCGAGCAGTACTACCGCGATGATGATCATGGTGGCACCAGAGAGCCGGCTGATAAGGTGCGCTGCAGCCGGGCGCGCCCGAAGAACGGCTTGTGAACCAAACCCGACCAGCAGATAGATCACACCGCAACTCACAGCATGGATTAGCCCCAGCGCAATGATCTGCATGGGAACGGGCCATGGCGCGGTGACATCCGTGAATTGAGGCAAGAGCGCCAGGAACAGCAGGAACACTTTCGGATTCAGCCCGCTCACGCAAAGCCCCTTGATTGCCCAGCGCTGCCAAGAGCTCGATGCCTGACGGGCATCAGCGTGCGGTGTAGCCGGATGGGCAAGCATATTGATGCCCAACCAAAGCAGATAAGCGCTCCCGGCAACGGTCAGTACCGACAGGGCGACCGGGTGGCTGGCAACCAGCGTGCCGACACCGCCTGCCACAATCACGGTTGCAATCACGTGGCCAGACAGCAGCCCGGCCACCGCAGGTATGACGACACGCCCCTTCAGGCCCGCCGAAATCGCATACGCCCAATCTGCGCCGGGCGTGATAATGAACAGAATCGACACCGCCCAGAATGCAACGACCACACTGAACGTCATCGGGCCACCCGCCCCTGCTGCTTACTCATCGCCATCTGCATCGCCTCGCTCCATGAATCAAACGCCGCCCTCCTCTGCTCACCAGAAAAGTGCAGCCGTTAAGGGTGCGAGGAAGATTAGTGAAATCTTGCTAGAATTTTCTTTCGAATATCATCATTCGCGCGCTTCTAACGGGGAGATTTTTCTATATGGACAGGACTGATCGGAAGATTCTTGCTGAGCTTCAAAAAGATGGTCGTCTATCGGTCACCGAACTGGCCGAGCGCGTGGGCCTGAGCCTTTCCCCGTGCCATCGGCGAGTACGGGCACTGGAAGAGTCTGGCGTGTTGCTGGGTTATCGAGCACAGCTGAATCCCGGCGCACTGGGCCTGAATTTTTCTGCCACGGTGTTTGTCACGCTCCGAGAGGGCGACAGGCGCGCCGTCGAGGCGTTCGAGACGGCGCTGATTGACATTCCCCAAGTGGTCGACGCTCAGCGACTGTTTGGCGAGCCGGACTACCTGCTTCAGGTCATCACTCAGGACCTGCCGGCCTTCCAGCGGCTCTACGATGAAAGCCTCTCGACACTGCCCAATGTGCAGCGGCTGACCTCCACCCTGGTAATGAAGCAAGTCATCCAGAACAGGCTTCTTCCTTTGTGATGGCGCAAGCCTGGTAGCCAGGCACCGGCTCGAAGCCCTGCCCAACGTGCTCAGCCGAACCTGCACAGGTGACCACAGATCAGCCATCCGTTGAACATCCATCCGTTGTAAAGCCCCAGCGTCCGAGGCTTAATCGCTGCAACTGCGATCTACACAACCTCATGCACTGACGAGAACAAAGGGCAGAACATGACCCTCAATGAAATGATCGACAACGGGTGCGGAAACCATCCTTTGCTCGCCGAATTGATCCGTCTTGAACCAACCACCTGGTTCAATCCGGCGCTGGCACCGACAGCGCAAGCGCTGGGTGATGTGCCGCTGAACGTCGCCGATGTCGACGACGCCGCCTCCCGGCTTGAACGCTTTGCGGCATTTATCCAATCAGCCTTCCCCGAGACACAGGCCAGTGACGGTATCATCGAGTCACCGCTGCAGCCGCTGGCCCAGCTCCAGGCTGCCTTGTGCGCGGAGCAACAGCTGCCGATACAAGGCCGGCTATGGCTGAAGGCCGATAACCTGCTGCCGATTTCTGGCTCGATCAAGGCCCGGGGCGGTATCTATGAAGTACTCAAGCACGCTGAGGACCTGGCCTTGGCCGGCGGCTTGCTTCAACCCGGCGACAGCTACAGCACACTGGACAGCGATGAAGCCCGGGCCTTTTTTGCCCAGTACAGTATCGCGGTCGGCTCCACCGGCAACCTCGGCTTGTCGATTGGCATCATGAGCGCGCGCCTGGGGTTCAAGGCGACCGTGCACATGTCCGCCGATGCCCGGCAATGGAAGAAAGACCGGCTGCGCGCCTGCGGGGTCGAGGTGATCGAATACGCCTCCGACTACAGTGTGGCGGTGGAGCAAGGCCGCAAACAGGCCGAGATGGACGCAAAATGCCATTTTGTCGACGACGAAAATTCTCTGAACCTGTTCCTCGGCTACGCCGTGGCCGCACGCCGGCTGCAACGCCAGCTTGACGCCGCAGGCATCACGGTAGATCAGGCGCACCCACTGTTTGTCTACCTGCCTTGCGGTGTCGGTGGTGGCCCTGGCGGAGTGGCGTTCGGTCTCAAGCAGGTTTTCGGTGATGCGGTGCACTGCGTGTTTGCTGAACCGACGCACTCGCCCTGCATGCTGCTGGGGGTTTACACCGGGTTGCACGATGCGGTCAGCGTCTACGACGTCGGCATCGACAACCACACCGCAGCTGATGGCCTGGCAGTGGCCAGGCCATCAGGCTTTGTCGGGCGCGCTATGCAGCGCTTGATCGACGGTTACTACACCGTCACCGATGACGAACTCTACCGCCTGCGGGCCCTGATGGAGGCTACCGAAGGCCTGAAGCTGGAGCCCTCGGCACTGGCCGGGCTGCCCGGTTTCCTGCGGGTGTTGCAGGAGCAACAAGGCTACAGGGCACGCCTGGGGCTGGATGACCTACGTATGGCCAAGGCGACGCACATCATGTGGGGCACTGGCGGCAGGATGGTCCCGGACGAAGAAATGGACGCCTACCTGAGCCGGGGCCGTACACTACTGGCTGGACACTAGCCCTTGATCGCAGTGCCGTGGCCACAGGTTATTCGTCCACCCCAACCGCGAAGCCATGCCCCAGCGTGTACAGGTGCTGATTGACTGGCTCAAGCAGTGTGCCGACGAACCCGTGCAGCCTTGACTCAGGCGCCCTTCAGCAACCGCTCAACCTGGGCCAGTTCCCAGGTACTGAGCAAACTGACCGGGTCGGTACGTTGCCAACTGTCGCAGGCCCCTACACGGCCATCCGGGCTCTGACCACGCAGGCAGTGGTGCAGGCTGTTGCCGCTGAAGTCGAGCGTCAGTTGCCACCCTTCAATGGCAACCTCCAACAGGCCATGCCCAGACGGCTGGCCAAGGCGCTGCAAGGGTCGAATGCCCAAGGCGGCGTCTCGCAAGCATTGGTACACCTCTCGGGCAGTCAAGGCGGTCATCAGTTCAGACTCGGCAGGTGCATGGGCGCTACTCGCTATTTTCCAGACAGGTACACGGTTGTTGCTTGATCTACCTAGCGGTGGCCAGGATGTTACCGTATTGACGGCTGACGCTGCATTTGGGGATTTGCATTCCATTTGACCACTCGCTTGCATGCGACTTGATCAGTCGTTTGCATCGGACGTGACCAGACATTTGAATTGGAATTGACCACCCGCCTAGCGGGTCATGGGAGGGCTACAGCAGCGCTACGGGTGGCACTACCTGTGGCGTGCCATCAATGATGCACTTCCATCCCCAAGTCCTGAGCGCCGACGTCTTCTTAAACTCCTCGACCAAATCGCCCGCGATTTCCCCGATGTCTTCCCGCAACTCGAACTGCGGGCGCATTGCGTGCAGAACGTCAATTCCCATATCCCCGGCAAGCAGCTTGCACATCAGCCTGGTCCGAAGCTTCCAAGGCAAGGTTTTTCCGCGCCTTTCCGGATAGGTCTGGTAACTGGTACGCCTTGTCCCGACCGCAGATCACTTTTATAGCGCATGGCGCTGGCGCCAGCCCCAAATTGGAGCACTGGTCATTATTGTTTTCAAAAACCGACATGTTGGTGTCGGTGACAAATAAGTTGTCGTTTACAGGCATCTCACGCGCATGTGCTACGAATGTGCACAACGTTGATAAGCACGGGCTCAAAATCAAACGTTTTCCTTATGGCTACCGTCCTGAAAACCCTCAGCTTAGAGACATTGGGCGATGTCGCTTTTGGATCCGTTAAAACATATGTAAGTGGGTATGACCTTTGCAAGTTGAATAGGAACAAACCCACCAACTTTTGGATGGGAGAATAAAAAGAGCCTTTGCCTGAGGCCATTCATACACTTTGTGTGAGGAGATACTGCGATGACGTCGTTCAACTCCGGGGCCCACCCCCAGAACCGTGCGCCTCAATCCATCGGTTTTCTGCTGCTGGACAACTTCACGTTGATTTCTCTGGCCTCAGCCGTGGAGCCTCTGCGAATGGCCAACCAGTTGTCCGGTCGTGAGCTGTATCGCTGGACAACCCTCACCGTCGATGGCGGCCAGGTTTGGGCCAGTGATGGCCTGCAAATCACTCCTGACGCCTCCATACATAAAGCTCCACCAATGGACGCAATCGTCGTTTGCGGTGGTGTCGGTATCCAGCGCACCGTTACCCGCGAACACGTGTCATGGCTACAAAGCCAGGCACGTCAGCACCGGCGTCTTGGCGCGGTTTGCACTGGTAGCTGGGCCCTGGCTTGCGCCGGCCTGCTGGACGGATTCGATTGCAGCGTGCACTGGGAATGCCTGGCGGCGATGCAGGAAGCGTTTCCGCGTGTGGTCATGAGCACCCGGCTATTCACCCTCGACCGTAACCGTTTTACCAGCTCCGGCGGCACCGCGCCGCTGGACATGATGCTGCACCTGATCAGCCGCGATCACGGTCGCGAACTGTCGGCTGCGATTTCGGAGATGTTCGTCTACGAACGCATCCGCAACGAACAGGATCACCAGCGCGTGCCGCTCAAGCACATGCTCGGCACCAACCAGCCGAAG